>Ga0302189_10000451_pt1 | contig 35840 bp, 27 predicted proteins | sample II_Bog_E2_2_FD_194551 | JGI IMG/M metagenome (GOLD analysis project Ga0302189, IMG submission 194551) | Peat permafrost microbial communities from Stordalen Mire near Abisko, Sweden - II_Bog_E2_2 | ecosystem: Environmental > Terrestrial > Soil > Wetlands > Peat | place: Sweden: Abisko...
GCCGGCCGTGTCGATGATGTCGTCGATGATGAGGCAGTTCTTGCCCGTCACGTCGCCGATCACGTTCATGACCTCGGTAACGTTGATGTCCGTGCGGCGCTTGTCCACAATGGCCAGGGGCGCTCCGACCTTCTGCGCAAAGAACCGCGCCCGCTCCACACCACCCGCATCCGGCGAAACCACAGTCAGATTGGGCAGTTTGAGGTCGCGGTAATAGCTCACCAGCACCGGGCTGGCAAAAAGATGATCGACGGGGATGTTAAAGAAACCCTGAATCTGGGCGGCGTGCAGATCGACAAACAGAGCGCGGTTGGCCCCGGCCGTGGTCAGCAGGTCGGCAATGAGCTTGGCGCTGATGGCCACGCGAGGACGATCTTTGCGGTCCTGGCGCGCGTAGCCGTAATAGGGCACAACCACGGTAATCCTGGCTGCCGAGGCCCGCTTGAGCGCGTCGATCATTACAAGCAGCTCCACCAGGTGCTGATCAACCGGATAGCAGGTGGGCTGCACCACAAACACATCCACGCCGCGCACATTCTCGAGGAGTTGGAAATAAACTTCCCCGTCCGCAAAGCGCTGGATCTTGGACTCGCCGACTTTAACGCCGATGTGAGTACCAATCTCTTCGGTAAGGGGCTTGTTGGCAGTGCCGCTGAAGAGCTTGAACCGTTTGTCCTCGCTCAGATTGCGGGTGCGCTTGCGCTCAGGAGCCAATTTGGCTTCCCTCGCCTTGGCAGCGGCCTCCGCAGCGGCAAATTGCGCGGCTTCTTTTGCCGCGGCCTGCCCGCCTTCATGCCGATCTTCTGCCGTCTCCGTCAAAATTTCCGCTTCCATCTCCGTGCACCTCCAAGCTGGTTTGCTTTGGCTGCTTCCCGGGGTTCCAATGATGAAAAATTTGGCTGGGCGACCAGGATTCGAACCTGGACAAGTGCCTCCAAAGGGCACTGTCCTACCATTAGACGATCGCCCAACTTTGCAACCGTTCGCGAGTTTCTCTCGCAGAACAGCCGCCTGTCAACCCGCCTCGTTCACAATCATTTCGCGCCAATAGGCCGCACGCGGCAGGGTACGGGTCAAGCTGCCCCGCACCTCTGACTCGTTGAACTGGTTACTCAGCCGCCCTAGCGCTGCTTCCGCATCTTCACGGGTCAGGTACAACCCGTAAAGCGCCGAACCGGACCCGGACAGCGAGGCATGGAGGGCTGCCTCCGGAGTGCCCGAAGCCGCAAGAATGCTCTTGATCTCTGCAAGGGAAGGATGCTGGGGAAAGACGACACGTTCAAAGTCGTTTTGGATCCAGCTACTGATCCCGGTGCGGACAAGCGCGGACTCTGCGGGTCCGGCCAGGTCCTCTTCGTTTGAGAGGACACCGGAGGAGCCTGCTCCCTGCCCACCCAGCGGAACTGATCCCGCAAAGGCGCTGGCATAGGCGCGGCTCAACTCACTTAGTTTAGCTTGGCTCGCCTCCGCGGTCAAACCTTCGGTGGCGCAGAGTGCGTCCCAGTCGCGAAAAGCCTGTCGCGTCGATACACCAATTTCGGGCGTAGCCACCACGCACCAGACAGGATCGATATCCGGAAGCGGATAAACCTGCTGGCCCCGGTCCAAGCCGAGCACCGTGCCCCCGACCAGGAAAAGCGGCACATCGGAGCCCACCTGGGCGGCAACCGCCAGCCGCCGCGTAAGCCAGCCCCTAACCGAGATGCCCAGCTCCGCCTCAAGCCCCACCAGCGCCGCCACGGCATTGGCTGAACCAGCGCCCAGCCCGCCCTGTATCGGCAGCCGCTTTTCGATATGGACTTCGACCTCGGCGGTGAGTCCCAGGGCGCTCAAGGCCAGTGCAACCATCTTCCAGGCCGTATTGCTGGCGTCGGTGGGCACGCGGTCGTCATTGCAGGTGATTTGCAACTCCGTCGTCAACGCACGGCGCGCTGAAACCGTCACCAGGTCAAACAGCTCGACAGTTTGATAGACAGTTGCCAGCGCGTGATACCCGTCGGGACGCGCAGCACCGAGATGCAGGCCGAGGTTGATCTTCGCGTGTGAGCGGACGGCGGTAGGCATACCGGATCATTGTAGGCGCTGGCTCAGGGCCTAATCTATTCAAAGTGAGAAACTGAGCCATGCAGCAAGATCTTGACCGGATTTGCCAGGACATCAACCGCATCGGCGCCTATCTTGCCCTCGACGACTTCAACGGCAATGGTCCGGAGCCAGAGGTCTTGAGCGGCGTTGACGTGATCGCGCTGCTCGGCAACCAGGTTATCGCCACGCTCGCCGGCGCATGCGCCCTGATGCAGCGGTCGCCTGCCGCGACGCTTCTGGTCTCTGGCGGTGTCGGCCATTCCACCCCACTTCTTTATGACAACCTGCTTCAATCCAGATACGGAGGACTGGTTCGCCGGGGGCTCGTGAAGGAGACCATGGCCGAAGCGGAGATGGTTGCCGCCGTTGCGCAGGGCGCATTTCAGATACCGGCAGGCAGGATTCTGATCGAGATCCGGTCAAGGAACACAGCAGAGAATGCCCGTTATGGCCTGCAAATGCTGAACGAAGCCAACCGGAAGCCCGCGGCAATCTTGATTCTTCAAGACCCCACCATGCAGCGCCGGTCGATGCTGACCTGGGCGCGCGAGGCGGAGATCGCCGGTTCGGACGCCCGCACGCTGAGCCATGCCGTCTTTGTGCCTGAGGTCGCGCCCGGTCCGGATGGTTTGCCGCGCCTTGCCGTTGGGCAGGAAGCTGGAACCTGGACGATGGAGCGATTCCTGGCCCTCATCCTCGGAGAAATCAGACGCCTGCGCGACGATCGGGATGGGTACGGACCCAAGGGGCAAGGGTTTTTGCCGCATGTTGACATTCCGGAGCCGGTCCTGGAAAGCTACCAGCGGCTCTCCGCCAGCCATTTGAATGCGCTTTCGATTCGATAGAGCTTGAACCGCGGCGGATGCAGCCGCGCCCATACACTGGAACCAGCACAAGCCATGCAAGAAATCCAGAGCCGAGTTCAAGCCCTTTCCGCTCATGCCGAAAGATCATCGCCTTGTGAGCGTGCCGCTGTAATCTGCGCCATTGCACTTTCCGCCAATTACCGTCACTACCTCAAGTTGCAAGGTCGACTCACTGGAATCTGTAAACCATCCATTTACGAGGAGCGTCGATCCGTCGTTCATCGCGTAGCTCAAGGCGAAGCTATTACCGCCTATCGAATTAAGAAAGTCATTCGATGGTGTCCCGCTAGTAAAGCAGGGAGATCCGCTCACCGTAATGGTGGCGCTCAGCGGGATGTAGTAGATCGGTGGGAGTGGCGACTGCCGTGGAAATGAGGTAAACACACCCTGCGAAATTTGGGTTGCGACTGTTATGCCAGGGCCAGGTCCCTGCCCTGCAAGGGTGCCGTCATATGTTCCATCCAGTGGAGCATAGGCAGTCGCAACAAAATCGCTCGAAACATTGAAGACGCAGAGAGTCTGCGTAACCGCGTTGGTGAGCGTGAAGGTGCCTGCCCAGGATTTTGATCCTGCGGCGGGAACCTTCCCCTGAATTGCCACCTGGATACTGTCGAGCGGGGACGCGGAGTTAGTCAGCAGAAATGAACCGTCGGAGGCGATCTGACCCGTCACAGAAAGCGAACTGCCTACACTGGAACCGCTGCCCGAGCAATTCACACCGACGTCACCGCTCCCGTAAACCGTGTTTCCACTAACGACCAAGGCAAGGGTAAGCAAAGGATACTGCTGGAAAAACTCCGTCCCGGCAATATGCCAGTTACCGTTGAGGGCTGAGTAATGCTCGAAATTGCCTTGAGTGCAGGAGGTGAAAAAGAAACATGAGAACAGCAGAGGCATCAGAATCAGCTTTCCGGTCCGCATCGCACCCCTCCTAACCGCTTATCTCCAATCTTGCGTCGGATTCCAGCACCGTTCGAGAAACCGGGAGACGGGCCATTCTCTGGCCGCGTAATCTAATCATAGTGAAAAACCAGACCCATGGTGCATAGTACACCTCAGCCGTCGCGCGCCCTCAACTGGCGCCCGCGCGACTGGATCGCCGCCGCCGGGCTTTTTCTGGCCACGGCGGGCGTCGTGCTTTGGCAGAACGCGCACGTCGCGGTCCTGTTCGATGTAAGCTACATTCTCAATACCGCGGCGCGCATCGCCCTCGGCCAGATGCCGTACCGCGACTTTCCCCTGGCCCACGCGCCGCTCACGTTTCTCATGCAGGCCGCGATCATCCGTCTCACCGGCCGCGTCTTCTTTCACCACGCGCTCTACTGCGCCTTGTTCGGCGGGCTGGGCTCGGTGCTCGCGTTCAGGATCGCGCTAGGCTCACTGCGCGGGCGCGTGGCGGCGGCATGGCCTGTTGCGCTGCTCCTCGCCGCGCCGCTCGCTGTTCTGGGAATCTACTGCATCGTGCCCAATCCCGAGTACGACTGCGACTGCGGGTTCTGGATACTGGTCGCGTTTTGGATGTTGCAGAGGCTCGATGCGGAGACGAACGCTGCGTTCGGTTTTGCCGCTGGAGCAGCGCTTTGCATTCCGCTCTTCTTCAAGCAAAACATGGGCCTGCCGTTCTTGCTGGCGGCCATCGGCGCGGTTCTGCTGTCGCTCGCCCCCGGCGGCCTAAGTGATGGACGCCGGCAAAATTCCCCCGCCGCGCCCAGTTCGCCGACGCTGTTCTCCGTTCTTGCCGGCGCGTGCCTCGCGCTCGCGATCACCGTGCTTGCGCTCCATTGGACGGCGGGCATCGGCAACTACCTTCACTGGACGATCGAGTATGCCGGGCAGCGGCGCTTGCCTGGATTCAGCCTCATGCTTGGCGTTTATCGCGACCCCGCGCTGCTGTGGACGCTGCCCTGCATCGCGGTCGCCTTGGTGCTTTTGCGGGTTGGGCCTAAACTCCCCCGATTTTTGTGGGTGCCCCATTCTTTGCGCAGCTTCATCGCGCAAAGGGTGGGATCGAAGCTCCCCTTGACAAGCTTCGCGGCCTTCGCCCTGATGGCCGCGCCGTTCCTCTTCACGCTGGCCTCCTTGTTCCTCTACGACGACGCCGACGAGCGCGGCGATAGCCTACTGGCGCTGTGGCCGCTGCTGCTGGTTCTCGCCGCCGCAATGGCAATCGCCAATCTCTTCCGACTGCGCGGCACGGCATCACGGCGCGCGCTCCTGCCGCTGGTTCTCCTCGCCGCCATCCACGGCACGTTCCTGTCGCAGCAGCTTTGGGGTTCCACGTATGGCATCTGGCCGTTGCTCGTGCTGCTCGTCGCAGAGCTGCTTGCATTCCTTGAGGGATTCGCGGCGCGCGCCCCATCGCCATGGCTTGTGCCCGCGCTGGCCTCGCTCATCTCCGTCACGCTGCTGGTATGCGGCGGGTTCTACACGGCCAGCGAGGAGCGGCTCTCGTATGCGGATTTGCCCGACGGGCCGCCGATGCATTCCGCCTTTCCCCAGCTTGCCGGCCTTTCCACACCGGGGCCGTACCTGCCGCAGATCGACGGCCTTCTGCGCTACGCCCAGGCCAATATTCCCTTCGATGACGGGATTGTTCTCGTTCCCGGGGAAGAACCGTTCTACTTTGCCAGCGGCCGCGCGCCGCGCTTTCCTGTGCCGTTCTTCGATCCCACCATCGATCCCTATTCGCCCGCCGAGATCGCTTCGCTGGCGCGCTTCCGCAACATCCGCTGGCTGATTGTGAAGCGCGACTTGCAGACCAAAGAGGACCCAACCCCAGAGCGCGAAGCATTGATGAAAGCTCTGCTGGCCGAATTCAGGCCCTACGCCCGTCTCAACGGTTACGATGTTTACCGGCGGCCTTGGAACTTATCTGTAAATAGGTAGCGCCGACCTCCAGGTCGGCTGTCGTGCCGGCCCCCTGGCCCGCACCCTGAGTCTGGCGGCGAGGATGCCGCCAGTACAGCCGCTCTCCAGAGCGGCTGTACTCAAATGCGCAATTCACGGATAAGTTCTTAGTGGATAATGACTACGTTCATGCTCCAGGGAGTCAGGGTCAAAGTCAACGGCAGAGGCTGCGCTCCAAGTGTCGCGGTGATTGGCGGGAGCCAGGTGCTGGTTCCCACCGGATCCGGGAAAAAGCCCGTTGGTGAACCGGACAGGTCGTAGATCGACTTGTCGTAGGTTTCGACAGTGACGCTGGTGGCGGCGTTTTGGCCGGAAAGCGTAACCGTAACCGGCTCGCTCGTGGTTTGGTTCACGTTGAAGAGTACCAGTGCCGTTCCGCCGCTATGGGTAGCCGCATAGGCTCGCACGTAGGTTGCCTCGCCGACTACGTTCGCGGTCAGCGCATTTTCGCCGTTGACGGCCACGTTGCTGAAGAGCTGAAACGCTCGTGCCGTGGGCGACATGGTGCCGATGGGACCGGCGTTAGGGCAAGTTCCGTCGGCAGGTCCATCGGAGAAGACGTTGTAGGCCCCGAAATCCTGCCATCCATAGAGCGAAGCACTGAGATTTGCGGGATCGCTAGTGGTGCCGGTCCCGTTGCAATTGCCGAACCCAATCCACCAGGTCAAGCGCGTAATGCCGTCATTCATCATTTCGCCCAGCACCTGGCCGGCGTACAGGCCCTGAGTTATTGACCAGCTCTGCTTGCCTGGGTTGCTGTAAGGCCCGCCTATCTCGCCCACGTAAATGGGTGTGTTCGGTTTTCCGGCTGTCTTCAGTTCCGACTTGATGGTATTGATGTTTGTAGTCAGCTCCTGCGCCGCCGATTGGGTGATGAAGGTATCGCTCTCCGATCCCGGCGCCTCAGGATAGTAGTGGTATTCCACGAAATCGTAGGGCGCGCCCGCAAGCACAATCGGATCCCACGAGGGCGAGTTGCCGGGGTTGACATCGACGCCAACCAGCGTGCTCGCCGAGGCCGCCTTGACCAACGCATAGTAGCCGCTGGCTCCGGCCGTCGCCGCCGCGTAAGTTGCCGCGTCATTCTTGACGGTATGGTTGTCAAACTCCCAGCTTCCATACTCTTCGTTTCCGACGGTCATGTGGCTTACAGTTACGCCGAGAGACGATGCCTTGGTGACCCACGCGGCCGCTTCGGTGGGGTCGCCTACCCCGGTGCAGCTCTTTCCCATGCCATAATCCGCCGTAAGCGCCAGATCGACGCCAGAGGGAATCACCAGCTTGTTGACGAAATCGGTAAAATCGTCATCCGAGTTGGCAGTGCTGCCGCACTCGGTATTGGTTTCCCAATTGTATTCGTCAGACCATGAACCGCCCGGCCAGCGCACCGCCTTGATGCCCGCAGTCTGGAAGGCGGAGACGATTGCGGGGCCGTTGGTGCTGTTGGTGACGTCGTACCATGCGGCCAGATTCATTCCGAGTAGCTGGTTGGTCACAGCCGGGCCGGCAACAGCCTGGTTCACTGTTACCGCGCTCAACAGGGCAACTGATACCGCGGACGATGTGCCGGTTGCTGTGCCATAGGTGGAGGAACTGGCTGCATCTGGTGTGTAACTGGCCTGCAACACATCGGATCCAGCGGCCAGCGCACCCGTGGGAACAACGATCTGCGCGCTGCCGCTGCTGAGTGTTGTCGCCGCCGAAGAATAGGTTCCGCTGGTCAGCGTTACCGAGCCTGTGGGCGTCGGGTTCCCTGTGCCGCCACTCACGGCAATCGTCACCGTCAACGCTTGCGCGGTTGAGGTGGTAAAGGTCGCCGGTGTCACCGTGACCGTCGGCGTGATCTTTGGAAGAGCGTAGTTGGCCGTCACTGTCGTGGCGCCGGTTAACGTCACAGTGCATTTGACGGTAGCGGTCGTGGCGCATCCGGTCCATGAAGAAAAGACGTTGGCGCCCGCTGTGGCTGGCGCGGTCAAGGTCACCGTGGACCCCGTAACGTAGGTAAGAGCGAAGGCCGTCGTCCCGCTGGCGGTGGCGTTAAAGTCCGCGGGAGACGCGGTGATGGCCACGCCGCTGGCCGGGGTGGTCGAATTCACCGTGAGTATATAGTTTGGTGGAGGCGGCTCGGTTACGGTGCCTCCGCCCCCGCCTCCGCCGCAGGCCGTCATGAACAGGCCCAGTCCAATTCCGATACAAAATGCCGCGTCACGCCTCAAGCTCCGCATATCGATGCTCCTTTTCCCTCGACCTCCAGCCATGGCCAGCACAGCCCTCTATGCAAGGGATCCTGATCCTTATGTTCTTCCGGTCTGGATTGTCACGTGTACCATCCTAGAACACAGAGCAGACAAGGGGAAACGAGAATGCGGAAAGTTTGCGCTTCAATAGAGAATTTCGCCAGGGCGGCTCGATAGACAAAGGTACAGGGTGCTTCCCCTCAGAACAGCTCGGGAATGCTGTGGAAGGCGATGCGGGTGGGGGCGGCCTTGTACGCGGTCAGCATGGTGGCCGGGGCCAGCGTGCTCAGGCCATACTTGTTGTTCAGCTCATCCATCGTGGCCAGCAGCCGCGTCCGGCTCAGCTCGTCCTCGGTCCCTTCAAACAAGTTGAGCGTATGCAGGCGGTTGGGCACCAGCCCGTTCAGGTGGACGCCGATGAAGTAGGGATGTTCAAACTGCGCTCCCGTGGGCCGCGAAGCCCACAGACGGCTCAGCGCGGCAATGAGCGTCTGGTTGTCCTGGCACTCGCTCAGTTTCAACTCGGTCTTCCATCCGCGCGTGGGCGTGCCAAAGTTGCCGAGCGGCACACCTTCGCCATGCGGCGCGGCAAAACCGATCGCCAAACCGATGTTGCTTGCCCACAAGCCGCCGGAACGCAGCCGCATGGCTGCCTTGTGGAGCAGCTTGTGCGCCACCGCCCAGGCCTTCTCCGGCGTGCGCATCTCCGGCCCCAGCACATGCTGATGGCTCAGGGACTTCAGATGCTCGGTCTCCGACATATCGAAGTCCTCGCCTCGCAGCCAGTGCCAAAGCCGCTCACCCCACACGGAACCCCAAAGCTGGCCGGCCTGTTCGCAGTCGAGCGCCAGCAATTGTTCCATGGTGCGGATGCCCTTCTCATTGAGCTTCTTCTCGGTCTTGACTCCGATGCCGGGCAGATCGCGTAGCGTGAGCTGGCGCAAGGCTTCAGGCAGAATGTCGAGCGGGAGCGCCACCAGGCCGTCGGGCTTCTCCATGTCGCTGGCTACTTTGGCCAAATAGCGGTTGGTCGCGAGCCCCACCGAACTGCGCAGCATGGGGCCTACGCGCTCAAGAATGCTCGCCTTCACCCGCCGGCCCAGCTCCATGGCTGCCATCAGAGGCCGTTCGCGGCCCATCAGACGGCAAGCCATCTCGTCGATGGAGAGCACGGCCGTTACCGGAAGGCAGCTTTCCACGGCTTCGACGATGCGGTGGTGGTAATCGACATAGATCTCGTGGCGCGCCTCCACCAGCACCAGGCCGGGGCACATCCGTTTGGCATCGGCGACCACGGTTCCCGTCTTCACGCCATACGCCTTGGCCTCGTAACTGGCTGCAATACAAACAGTTGTGTCGGCCATCATGGGCACAATTCCCACCGGGCGGCCGCGCAGCTCAGGCCGCACCTCCTGCTCCACCGAGGCAAAGTAGGAGTTCAGATCGACAAAGAGCCAGTTCAGGGCAGTACCCGTCTCCCGATTACCCTTAGGGGTACCCTCAATCTCCTTGGTGGCAGTCCCTGCTTCCAACTTTGGGGTATGGCGCTCCTCCGGGCTTTGGTCCACCATGGCATAGAAGGTCGAGTTGGGGATGGAGGTCATCTTATGGTAGTTTCGCTGTTTATTCGCTCGAATGCAAGTCGTGATATTTCTTTTCCCGCCGATGATCAACCCGTCAGGCAGAAATCGCGTCTAACCACCCAGGGAAAACTCTGCGTGGGCAACAACTTCGTCGTAGAGTTTTGGATTCCTGGCGGTTCAGGTTACTTGGTATGGAGCACGTAATGCATTGGTTTGCGGTCCACGGCAGTGTTCTTGCCGTGGTTGTCACAGTGGGCGTGGCTGTTTTGCTGGTCAGCTGCCTGGGATGCTCAGACTGCCCCAGCCGCGACAAGGACGATATATTCCGCCGTCACCAGCTATAACCCGAGCAAAGGGTTCCTTTATATTCCGGTCTCTCGTTTGAATTGTATTTATGTGTAGCGCGCAATTCGTAAGACGCGGGGAATGCGCCGCTTCTAGTGGGCCGATCAGATGCCAACAAGGACCATCGAATCGAAAGAGGGCGCTTCCCTGTGCCTTCTTTCGGTTACCTCTTAAGCCGCGAAATGCGGAGAGCGAGCCTACGATTTCGCGGCTCGGCAAAGCGCCCTTGTCTTTCGCATGGCAGCGAACGCAAGTCCCAGCAACCCGGTAGCCAGCAAGAGCAGGGATGAAGGTTCCGGGGTTGCTGTCAGGCTGCCCTTGAAATCAACGCCGGCGGCGCTTCCGCCCGACTGCCAATCCACAATGGTCAACGTATCGGTTGCGCCTGAAGTCAGTTTTATGAGGAACGGGACTGTCCACGGAGGGTTGCCCTCGCAGGTCGGCCCATTCTTCGACTGAGCGCAAGGTCCGTTAACGATGTTGCTGTCAAACGCTACAATCAAGGCGCCGTTGATGAAAACCTCGGCCGTGTCATCGGCATAAACCGAGATCGAGCCATAATATGAGTTGGTCTCGGCCGCCTCAAAAGTTGACGTATAGGTGTAGTAGCCGAAGGGTTCCGTGTTCCCGCCGTTGACCGTATCCCCGGTGTTTATCGAGACCCAACTCGAGCCGGGAATCGGGCCATACCAGGGAGAGAGGTTTGTCAGGTCGTAGGTCGTTCCCGTGCCCGTCAGCGACAGCGCGGTCGATGGGGTAGAGCTGTTGTACCCGGCGTAAGCAAGCGCGCTGTTGTCAGCGCCGTTGGCAAGATCGCCGCTACCATAGCTGCCGAGAGTGATAGTGTCGGCGCGCGCAGTTAATGCAACTGCAAGCAGCAATACAGGAAGGGCCAATACCTTCAACATCTTCAATTTAGTCATAGATCCTCTTGAACAACCGCTGAATGCCAATGCCCGCTCCTCAGGGGTGGTGTCTTACTCTTTCGCACGCTCCAGAGAGCGCGGCGCAAGCGCTCTCGGAAGGGTGGGCGTGCAGGAACTACATCCGCGTGACAGAACCCGACGCCTTGGCCTTGCGCAAGGCTACAACTGCCAGACCGAGCAGCCCGCTGCCGAGCAGAAGGAGTGACGATGGCTCCGGCGCTGGCGTGATGATTGGGCCAGGAGGGTCGCCAGGGTCGCCAGGGTTGTCGGAGAGGTAGTTGCCGATGCCGGTTGAGGAACTCAGGTAAGCCAGGCCAGACCCAGTTAGCGACTCCTCCAACTTGTAAGTTGTGCCGGAATCCGCCCAAAAGTTCACTTCCCACTCCGTGGGGTTGCTGGAAGGGCCTGCATAAAACAGCGGGCCTTGAAGATCGAACTGACCGCCGGTCGTGTTTGGAGCGTTCGCGGTCGGGTAGAACAGATTGTCGAAGTTCCACGAACCATCCGATGAGGTGAGGTAGTTCTCGAAACTTCCGTACCCTCCGTACAGGCTGACCGCGCCGGAAACACCGTCTCCCGAATCCGCATACGTGCCCGTGAAGGAAGTCATGATCACACCGCCATCCGGGCCATAAGGAGTCGAGGTTGTGAATACACCATTGAGGGTGACCGTTCCTGTAGGACCGTTCGTCACGGGGCCGGTGTAGTTGAATGTGAATGTATCGGCCCATCCGGCCGGAGCCATCGCAAGGGCTGTTGCCAGTGCGAACAAGGTAATTGAGAGCTTTTTCATCGTCCCTCCACAAGCCGTCCGTGAGGGTATTTGCGGTGTTGGTGTTCCCTGCATAGGACTGGCCAAAGGTAAAACCGCGGAGTCAATCGATCCGCGCGTTATGGTTCCAAGAAACATGCAACATCTTCCGCCGGAATCCGCACAGGAATCTCCTGTGAGCCTCCAGAGGCGTCGCATTCAACTTATGAGGGAGCGGGAGTCAAAAGGCCTATGCAGATCCTGCATGAACCCGCCAAATCCAGCTCACAAATTCTCATGCACCTCTAATGCCAAACCGCGACCGTTTAGAGTCAGTAGCTTAGTGGCCAGAAAATGAGAAATGCGCAAAAGTTTGCGCAGAATCTCCACGGGAAGTTCCACTTTCCGGTCAAAACAGCTCACATTGTGGGAGTGAAAATCCTGAATGACGGATCAATCGGCGGAGGTGGAGCGTCTCGTCGTTACGACCGGATCGAAGGGCGCGCCTTGTGCGCCCCTCAACTTGTTGAAGACGGACTGCGGCTTTCGTGCTACTGCGTTACTGCGTCCTGTCGGGGGTGGCTATAGGCGGCCGGGGGCACGTCGGTGAGCGGCAATGCCGGACCTTCCCAGAGCAGCCGCGGCGCGCCCTGGCTGGCGGAGTGCAAGCCCTCCAGATGAAGCACATGCTTGCCGGCGCGCAAGCCCAGCGACCCGCGATCATAGCGCATGGCGTTTCCCGGCAACCCGCAGACCTGGGCAAAGGGTGGGCCGGTTTTGGCCACTTCAACGCCGTCGATGACTAAGCGCGCGCCGTCGCGGGCCATCAGGTGAAAGGTGTAGCCGCCGTCGGCGGGAATGTCGATGAGCCCGTCCCAGGCCGCGGCATACCGAGTAAAGCCCCGCGGGTCCGCGTGAAGGTTGGGAGACTCGCCGGCGAATACGGCTTGCTGGGTATTCAGGTCCGGCAGTTCGGTCCATTCTCCGGGGTAGACCTTCCACGCGAGGCCGGCGAGCGCGGGGCTGGTTGCCGGCGAGGCGTCGCGCCATTTAGCCACGGCGACAACTCCCTGGCCGGCCCAATCCTGGTTGTCCGCAGTGTCTTCCAGTTGAAGCAGGACTCTGAAGCGGCCCGCGCCCTTGGAAGCTCCGTCCAATTGGGTACCCTCGGCGTCTGGGAAGCTGTGGCGGACCTGGCGGCCATGGGCCTGGGTTCCGTCCCCGAAGAGCCATGTGTAGTGTGCGCCGCGCGAAGCCTGTGCGGTAAACGTGACCGGCTGCCCAGGCGCAAAGACCGGCGGATCGACCGTAAACGCGGCAACGGGGTTGTGGCTGGGGGCAAACTGAGCCGGCTGTGCGCCGCCGGAAACCAGCAGAGGCAAGTCAGCGTCGCTGCCGGCGCGGGTTTGGCCGTACTTGATGTTGTCAAAGGTAATGCCGGCTACCTGGCCGATGAGCGTGGAATTGACCAGCGGCGGCTGGTCGAGCGCCCAGATATTGCGGAAGGTAAAGCCATGCAGGGCGGGCTGCTCCTGCTCCATCTGCACCAGGGAGTACCAGTCGTCGAGGAAGAGATTTTCAAAGGTGTAGTTGGAGTGGTCGCCCTTTGCGTCTTGCGCCCCCCAAAAGCCAAGCAGGCCAAAGGCCTGCCCGCAGCCGCCGATGCCCCCGTGCAAAATGTCGGAGTCGCGCAAGGTGAAGTTGCGTGAGTTGAAGGTCTTGCGCGGCCAGCCGGCGCGGACCACATTCGAGATGCTGGTGGAGACCTCGCTGTTCTCGACGAGGATGTTTTGAACGTCGTGGCCGGGACGCATCAGGTCCTCGTCTTTGTAACCGTCCCAGTTGCCCATCAAGGCAAAGTCGTCGTCCGAAGCGCGGATGAAGGCGTCGCGCACCACCGAGTCGCCGCCGCCCAGCCAGTCCATGCCGTCCTGGTTGGCGTTGCCGGGGTTGCCGCCAATGACGCGCAGGTCGTCGAAAACAAAGCCGGTGGAGTCTTTCATTTGGATTGACCAGGTGCGGGCGCGGACGATGCAGGTGAGGCCGTCGATCTCCACGTTGTGCGCTTCGAGAGAGCCGACGCAGTGCCAGTCGGGCTTCTGCATCCAGCCTTCGTCGCTGTTGGGGTCTTGCGTGCCCTCATACACAATGGTTCCGCGCCCCAGAATCTTGACGTCGTGCACCTTCCATAGGTTGAGGCTGCCAAAGAAGTAGGAGCCGGGCGCCAGATAGTAGGTTTCTCCGCTCTTGGGATTCAGGCTCTGGTGGTAGACCCCCGGCTGGTAGGCATGGATGGCCGGGTCACGGGGCAAAGGCCGGGGCGGCTTGCCTGCGAAGAGGAAGAGCATTTGCGCGTGATTCAGGAAGTCGCGCGGCCGCGAGATGGAAAGCTTGGCCGGTCCGGCGAGCCTGAAACGGATGGTCTGGCCCTGGCGTGTGGGCCGCAGGCCGAGCCGCCAGGGCTGAATGTCCACGCCTTTGTCCCAGAATCCCGGTTCGGCGGCGGTGATAGCTACATCTGTCGGCCCGGTCACGTCGAAGCTGACATACTCGTAACTCGCCGCCGCGTGAGCTACTTCGACGGGTTCGCCGTTCACAGTGACGGTGAATGCCGTCGAGCGCATCTCCGGTGGCACCGGAGCGGCTTGCACGCGGGAAGCGGCATGAGCGGCTGAAGAGAGAGCGAGGACGGCCACGAGAAGCGAACGAAGACCAGGCAAGAAAACGTTCTCCGGCGGGAAGATGGGTATAAAGCCAATGTAGCACCGGGACGGCGAGGGCCCCCGCATGAGATGCCTCCTCCATCTGGGTTTTGCAGGCCCGGTTTGGCGTGGACAATCAGAGTTGGTATACTGATCCAGTTGTTGCAGAGTACTGTTCGTGGAGCCGCATCCCTCCTCCGGCGACGCCGGATTCCGCGCAGAAGCATTGCAATCGCATTGTTTGCACTGAGGCCAGATAGCTCAGTGGTAGAGCGCGGCCCTGAAAAGGCCGGCGTCGGCGGTTCAATCCCGTCTCTGGCCACCACATTCTAAATAACTTAGCGGTACCAAAAAACATCAGGCTTTAGTCAAACGTACCAATAACCTACATCTTCAACCGGTGTGCGCTTGGACGCCTTCTTCTGTCTCCAGCAACTTCCATATTTCCTGCGCCGTTGGCCTGGCTTCGTTGGCCGTCGCTCTTTTTCTCACATTCAGTGGAATTATTGGCTCAGAGTTTCTTCCCCACTTGAACGAGGGCGCCATTTGGGAGCGTGGCGCGATGGCGAACAGCGTAGGTGCCGACAAGCGTGGCCGCAAAACCATCCCAATCGATGTACTGGCCAAGACGAACCAGTGCATGGTTCATGTCGATCAACTTCTCAAGGTCGATCTGAAACAACTCGCGTTGTGGTTGCTTGGGTTCACTCTTGGGGCGCATCGGATTTCCCCGATAATTGTAATGTTTTCAACGACTTCTAAGAATGTTATACCGGAGAAGCACTCGTTATTGCCCCGCTGAAATGGCCGACGCCGGCAGTTCATTCCCGGCTCCGGCTACCACATTCTAAAGAGCTTAGCTGTCGATTAGAGACTTCCCCAAATAGCCTTCTTGCTCTCGATAATAACGGGTGAGAATGATTGCGCCGCTCCAGACGGCGCGAAAAACGCTGGCGGCATATCCCCTTGGCCGTCTGGACGGTCTGATTGTTTTTGCATAGTACAAAAGTTGTAGTGCTATGCCACCCTTGAGCGACTTATTATGCGCAGACTGGGAATCATAGTGAAGATCCCGGCTCAAAACTGATCCATCGGGCGGGCAGCTTGCGGCGGGGGCCGATTGAGCCAGCATGAACTTGGATTGCGGAATGTGGCAAGCCGAAGGCGAGAAGACGCGTTTCCAAACCCACCTTACCTCGAAGCAGCGAACCTTTCTGGTCCAGTCAGATATGCCCTGAACAGGCCCTCCCAGGAAATGCATCATAAGTTGGAGCAGCGCTCCTGATTGACTGAGAAAGCCGGTTGCGGATATGCGCATGGAGACAAAGAGTCTCGCAAGAGAGGGGCGGGGCCTGTGCGCCTCTGCTCTGCGCCGTGTCGCGATTCTCGTGCTCTTTCCATGTCTCGTGTTGTCGCAGGCGCGCGATCTCTCCGGTCGCCGGCCTCCCCTGCGCACGGTACAGGACATCTTCCGCCTGAGCAAGACAGAAGCCGCCAAGGCGTACCCTATCGAGCTTGAGGCCGTGGTTACGTACTCCGATCCAGAGTGGGGTATTTTGTTTGTACAGGATCAAACCGGCACAACCTTCATCGATGTTCACGGCTCAAGCGCAAAGTATCCTAAAGGCGCGCGCGTTCGCGTGGACGGCGTTTCGGCGGCGGGGAATAACGGTCCGGCTATCGCTCAGACAAGGATCTTAGTTCTGGGAAGAGGGGTACTCCCGAGTCCGGAGCAGAGAAGCGTAGCTGAGCTCGACACCGGAGCGGCGGAAAGTCACCTGGTGGTCACCGAAGGCGTGCTGCGCCCGTGCTACATCAATTGGCTCCGCGTGTGTTTCCGCGTATTCGATGGGAAGAAACTGGTGTGGTTGGCCGTGCCTGAGCGAGATAGCGTGGCGGCGCAGAGCCTTATCGGCGCCACAGTAAAGGTGAAAGGTGTTGTCGGGCAGCATGTCAACGATGCAACAAAGAAACGCGAAGCGGCGCAGCTTTTCGTCGATAGCCTGGAAGATATCAAAGTTGAAACGCCCCCTTTGCCGCAGTCCTTTTTCTCATCGCCCATACCCATTGAAGACCTGCGCCCCACAGATGCGGACCAGCGCTTCGTGCGCCAGATTCATGTTCGCGGCATCGTGACGTGGCAGTCTCCGGGATTGTTCTCCATCCAGGACAACTCGGGCATGTTGTTTGTGGGAACCAGGAAGACTGAAATCGTCCAAACCGGCAGTACGGTGGACGCGATTGGGTTCCCGGGCCACGGAACATTTGGCCTGGAGTTGTCGGATTCCGCAGTGCGTCTGGCCGCGGTCCAGTCGAACGCCGGTGCTACCGCGCCGCTTCAACTGACGGCGGCGGAGGTGGTCAAGCGCTCGCTCAACGGAAGGCGAGTGCATCTGAGGGCGCGGCTGATCAGCCAGAGCGCCAATGAAACAGAGTTCGTCTACGAACTCCAGGATGGAGGACAGCGTTTCAACGCTGTTCTGCTGCGAAGCGATGTTACACGCGAGACGGTTGGCCTCCAGCGCGATTCTGTTCTGGAGTTGACCGGCGTCGCGTTGATCCAGAGCGGAACGCCTGAGTGGCCAGAGTCACTGTTGATCCTGATTGATTCACCGGCGGACATGGTCGTGCAGGGAGGCTTTGGCTGGTTGACGCTCAGGCGCGGGCTTGCCATTTTGGGCGGTATGGGCTTCTGTGTGGTCGCGCCGCTCGTCTGGGTGACATTGCTGCGGCGAACCGTGCGCAAGCAGACCGCTACCATTCGCGCGCGGCTCGAAAATGAGCTGCAGCTTGAGACAAAGTACCGCCGGCTCTTTGAGCGCAATCTGGCGGCGGTTTATGCCTGGCGCCCCGACGGCACTATTGTCGACTGCAACATGGCGTTTGTGGGATTGCTTGGGTTCCATTCACATCGGGATTTGATCGGCCGCTCCTATTGGGATTTCCAGGCCGACCCCGCTGACTGCGAGCTACTGTGCGCTGCTCTTCAAGAGCGAGCTTTGAGCAACCGGGACGTTAGCCTGCGCCGGAACGACGGAGTCACCGTACACCTGCTGACGAACATAACGCCGGTAAGCACCGCGGAAGGCACGGTGTATGAAACCACTGCGATCGATGTTACTCAGCTCAGGCAGAATCAGGCCGAGTTGCAGAGAGCAAAGGATGAGGCGGTCTATGAGTCGCTCAACGATGTCCTTACAGGCCTGCCCAATCGCAAACTCTTCAATGAAAGGCTCGCCTTAACTCTGGCGAACGCCAGAAGGGATGCCTGCATCGTTGCCCTGCTTTACCTCGATCTGGATGGATTCAAGGCCGTGAACGACAGCCTCGGCCATTCGATTGGCGACGTGCTACTGGTGCTGGTGGCTGACCGCCTGCGGTCGCGCGTTAGCAAAACAGGCTTTCTGGCCCGCCTGGCAGGGGATGAATTCGTGGTGATCCTGTCCGATTTGAATGCCAGGGACGAAGCGGCACTGGTCGCCGAAAGCCTGAGAGAGACGCTCTTCAATCCCTTCAGCGTCGAGGGTCACGAGCTCACCATCAACGTCAGCATTGGCATCAGCATGTTTCCTGAAAACGCCAGCGACGCCGCGGAACTCCTCAAGCAAGCCGACAGCGCCATGTATGCCGCCAAGCGCGAGGGCAAGAATCGCGTCATGTGCTTTGCCCCCGAAATCGGATTCCTGGTGCATGAGCGGTTGAGCATGAAAAACCAGCTGAAGGATGCCGTAGCGGGCGGAGAAATCTCTGTGCACTATCAGCCGGAGTTCAAGGTAAACGGCGGCCGCCTGATCCGCTTTGAGGCCCTGGCTCGCTGGACGCACCCGAATCTCGGTGAAATACCTCCAAGCAGATTCATCCCCATTGCCGAAGAGAGCGGATTGATTTCGTTTCTGGGCGCCCACATCATGCATCAGGCCTGTACCGAAGCCGTCCGGTGGCAGAGCATCGTGCCCTACCCTATTCAGGTTGCCGTCAACGTCTCAAGCATCCAGTTCCTCCGCAAGGATTTCGTGGAAGAAGTCTCCTCCATCCTGCTGCAAACCGGACTTCCGAACGAACTTCTGCAAATCGAGATCACGGAGTCGGCCTTGCTGACTGGCCACGGGGACGCGGTCGAAATCATGAATCGTTTCCACGCTATGGGTGTTAGCCTGGCCATCGACAATTTCGGCGTTGGCTATTCCTCCCTCAGCTATCTGCCATTCTTGCCCTTCGATGCTCTCAAGATCGACAGGTCCTTTGTATCGAATCTCAACTCACAGACCGACATGAACTCCAGGATTCGCACCTTCATCATGCTGGCCAGGAATGTCGGCAAACGCGTGATCGCCGAAGGCGTGGAAACGTCCGCGCAACTGCAACTCATCCGGGCATTCGGAGCTGAAGATGTCCAGGGATTCCTGCTGGGGCGTCCAACCCCAAATCCCATCGATGTATTCCTCATCCCGCCGAAAGATAGCGCAGGTGTTCTATGACCGCATCGCTCTCTGCCGGCAACTGGAAGTTGTCCAGTGTTCATCAATCGCGATCATGCACGGTGAGTGGTGCCCGCCGAATGCTGCACAAGCCCTTCATATCGAAACGCGACGCACGACCGACCTTGGCGTGTGGAATGAACTTCAACAAGTCGAACCGTGTTGGCGATGAAGAAAAGATCGCCGAAAAGGATTAGGAATGGCGCCACTGGCGACGGCATGACACGCGAGACGGAGCAGGCGTTGCCAATGGCTCGTGGTTCGCTGAACTGTGGTGCGCTGCGCTGGTAGTCCAGACTTTGAAAGAGTGTCGGTCGAAGTTTCCAGCTACGCAACCGAATCATGCCGGGTTGCAACGGGAAGCCTGCGGACTGAAAGGAAAGAAAGGAACGTTTGGCAGGGCGGTCGTGCCGTACCGGACATTCCCGGACTAGCCCGTGCGCAGTTTTGCGACGGCATGGCGGGGAGGAAAGAAAACGGCTGGCGTGGAATGCCGCTGGAATGACCTCCGGCACAGTGCCGCTTCCCGCATGGCCGCTGGCGGAGCAACCGATCAAACCCTACAGGCGTTGCTCGGATGGAGGAGTCCAAAGATGATTGAACGCTACTCCCACGTTCGAGCGGAAGCGAAGCGGAAGCCTGTCAGCGTGTTCGATCAGGTCAGTGTTCAGACGGACTCCCCACAAAATCCACCACAGTCAGTTGCGAGCGGAATCAACTGCGAGCGGAATCCAAAATGTGATGTAAGCTTTTTAGAATCCTGGTGGGCAGTGAGGGACTCGAACCCCCGACATCCTGCTTGTAAGGCAGGCGCTCTAACCAACTGAGCTAACCGCCCACACATGGCGGCAAGGCGAATGCGCCCTTTTGAAATGATACCAGCGCAGCGACGTTCCGCGAGAAGCCGGTGAATTGGCCGGGTGGGCCGGGCTGAGTTGATACACTCACCCGGTGAGCCGCCTTATCGTAAATGCCGATGACTTTGGGCTTACCGCCGGTGTCAACCGCGCGATCCTGGAACTGCATCGGGCCGGAGTGCTCACGAGCGCCACTCTGATGGCGCGGGCCGCGGCAACGGATGAGGCTATCGAACTGGCTCGCTCGGCGCCATCTTTGGGGGTGGGCTGCCACGTGGTCCTGGTGGATGGGGAGCCGGCGCTTTCCGCACGCCAGTGTATTTCGCGCCTGGTGGATCCGGGAACGGGGCGCTTTCAGCCGATACTGGGCGCGTTCCTGAGGCGCTTGTTTGCGGGCCGCATTGCGGCGTCTGAAATTGAGGCGGAGGCAGCCGCGCAGATCGCGTTCCTGCAAAGCCGCGGAGTCAAGCTTACGCACATAGACACGCACAAACACACGCACATGTTTCCCGCCGTGCTAAGGCCGGTGCTGCGGGCGGCGCGGGCCGCCGGAATTCGCGCCGTGCGCAATCCGTTTGAGGCGGCGTGGAGCGTAAAAGCAACTGCACATTCGCCGTGGATGAGGCGCGCACAGGTGAACCTGCTGCGGAGCGGTCTTGAGGCGAGCTTTCGCCGCATCGTGGCGGAAGAAGGCTTTGCGACAACGGACGGCGCCATCGGCGTGCTGGCGACGGGAACACTGGACGCAGCAGTCCTCGATTCCCTGGTGCGCAACATTCCCGACGGCGCGTGGGAGTTGGTCACGCATCCCGGCTACTGCGATGACGACTTGAATCAGGTGAAGACACGCCTCAAAGCCACGCGGGAAGTGGAGCGGCAGGCGCTTCTCGGGCTTAAGCCGTGCGATGAAATAGATCTGATCGGCTTTGGGGAACTCGCGGCGAGGTGAACTTTCCGTTCATGCATCTCGTAATGAATTAGCATCGAGTACGATCATTCCCGCGTCGGAGCGACAAGGCGGAACTCCCTGATTCCGCAGAAAATCGGAGACAATTTGACCATCTCTCTCATCTGGAAAATCCTGTTGTACGGCTGGCCAGCATCGGAATTCTTGTTGGCCATCGCCACCCACACACGCAAAAGCGGCGGAGAGCTGCGGGACCGCGGGTCGCTGTTCGTGGTTTGGGGAACGATCTTCGCTTCGATGATGGTGGCGGGGTGGCTGCCCTCGTGGGCGCCAACGGCAGCCTTTGTTGTTCCATATTGGCTCGGCTACGCCGCGATGGCAGTGATGATCGCGGGCCTGGCTGTCCGGTGGGCGGCGATTCTCTCGCTGGGAAAGGCCTTCAGCGTCAATGTGGCTATTCGCGATGGGCAGACGCTCTATCGTTCCGGCCTATATCGCATTGTTCGCCACCCTTCTTATTCGGGAATGCTGATTTGTTTTGCGGCCATCGCCATTGTCGAGCAGAATTGGATTTCGGTTGCGGTGGTGTTATTGCTCCCGACCGCGGCGCTGCTCTATAGAATTCATGTGGAAGAGAGAGCATTGCATGAAGCATTCGGCGCGCAATATGCGGAATACTCCAGGGTTACAATGCGCTTGATTCCAGGAATCTACTAGGGAGTTGCGAATGCGCATCGGCATCACTTGCTATCCCACCTACGGCGGTTCGGGCGTGGTGGCCACTGAACTGGGCATCGAGCTGGCGGCAATGGGCCACGAGGTGCACTTCATCTCTTATTCGCAGCCGTTCCGGCTGAGCGGCCGCGATAAGGGCATCTATTATCATGAAGTTCCGGTTTCCAGTTATCCGCTCTTCGAGTTCCCTCCCTACGACCTGGCGCTGGCCTCGCGAATGGCGGAAGTTGCTGAATTCAATGAGCTTGACCTGCTGCATGTGCACTATGCCATTCCCCACTCGGTGAGCGCACTGCTGGCGCGGCAGATGCTGGCCGTCCGGGGACGTCGGCTGCCGTTTGTCACCACGCTGCACGGCACAGACATCACGCTCGTCGGGCTGGATCGCTGCTACCTGCCCATCACCCAATACGCCATTCAAGAGAGCGACGGGGTTACCAGCATATCCAGCTATTTAAAGGAACAAACGGTCGAGCACTTTGGCGTGACGCGGGAGATTGAGGTGATTCCGAACTTCGTCAACTGCAATGTTTACGCGCCCATCAAGGACGAGGCAAGGAGGGCGGAAGCGCGCAAGCGCCTGGCGGCGCCGGATGAGGCCATCCTTATGCATCTCTCGAACTTCAGGCCGGTCAAGCGGGTGGTGGATGTCGTGAAGATATTTGCACGCATTGTTCAGGAGATGCCGGCGCAACTGATCCTGGTGGGCGACGGGCCGGACCGTTCAGCAGCAGAATGGCTGGCACACGACCTTGGCATTCAAGCGAGAGTCCATTTTGTGGGCAAGCTCGAGAGCGTGAACGAATTGCTGCCTCTGGCGGATATCCTGCTGATGCCAAGCGAGTTGGAATCGTTCGGCCTGGCCGCGCTCGAGGCCATGGCATGCAAGGTGCCGTCGATTGCGACAAGGGTGGGTGGAGTGCCTGAGCTGATCGACGATGGCGTTACAGGGCTCCTCTATGAGGTAGGCGACGTGGAAGGCATGTCGCTGGGAGCGTTGAGCCTGCTCAAGGACAGGGAGCGCCTGAACGCGATGCGCGATGCGGGCCGCAAGACGGCTCAGAAGCGGTTCTGCTCGACGCTCGTGGTGCCGCACTACGTGCGCTATTACGAAAAGGTGCTCGATTGAAAAAGGCGAGACGGCGGCAGCAACGGCCCTAGTCTGGTTTTACAATTTCTCTATGCAATTCCTCTCGCTCTCGCGCCGCCGCGTCGATGCTTTTCCGCCCGAAGCCTTTACCCCGGACCTGCTTGCCCGCGAGGGCCAGCAGGTCAAGGCTCTTTATGCCTCCGGTATCCTCCGCCAGGTCTGGAAGCGCGCCGACATCGCTGGCGCAGCCATCCTGTGGGAAGCCGGCAGCGAGGCCGAAATCCGCGCCGCCATCGACAGTCTGCCCATCTTTCACGCCGGAATGCTCGAAATTGTGGCGCTGGTCCCGCTGGAGCCCTACCCAGGTTTCGGCCCTTCAAAGTGAACTGTCACGATACTCTCGATCCCTGTTCCCTGACCCCTGACCCCCGCCTTTCGTCGTACACTGGGAAGTCACACAGCAAAACTCACGATGGAGGAGCCTGCCCGCCATGGCCTATCCCACAAACTACCGTTATACCCGCGAACATGAATGGATCTCGCCCGACGGCGCCATCGGCATCACCGATTACGCGCAGAACTCCCTGGGCGACATTGTCTATGTGGACGCGCCCAAAGTGGGCGACCCGGTCACCGCCCACCAGACGTTTGGCTCGGTCGAGAGCGTCAAGGCGGTCAGCGACCTCTACTCGCCCGTCACCGGAACCGTCACAGCCGTCAACGAGGAGCTGAAAGACTCGCCCGACAAGATCAATGAAGCCCCCCACGACACCTGGATCATCAAGGTCGAACTCGCCGACCCAGCTCAGTTGGACACCCTGCTCAACGCCGCCGCATATGAAGCGTTTATCGCGGAAGAAAGCTAGAAGCTGAAATGCGCTACCTGCCAAAATCGCCCGCCGAACGCACACAGATGCTCACCGAAATTGGCGCTGCGTCGATTGACGATCTCTTCGCTGTCATTCCCGCCGAGTACCGCCTCGATCGCGACCTCGACGTGCCCCGCCAGCACGCCGAAAGCGAAATCGTTGCGTACTTCCGCGCCGCGGGTCAAAAGAACGCCACTGACTACGCCAGCTTTCTCGGCGCGGGAGCCTATCGCCACTATCGGCCGGTGATCATCGACTCGCTGGTGCAGCGCGGTGAGTTTCTCACCAGTTACACGCCCTACCAGGCCGAGATCACGCAGGGTACGCTGCAAGCGATCTTCGAGTTTCAGACCATGATCGCCGAGCTGACCGGCATGGACGTGGCCAACGCCAGCATGTACGACGGATCGACCGGAGCGGCGGAGGCCGTCATGATGGCCGTCCGCGTCACCGGGCGGCATAAGGCCGTCGTCGCCGCAACCGTCCATCCCGAGTACCGCGAGGTGCTTGCGACTTACACCAGGCATCAAGGCCTCCCTGAAACTCTGGTGAGTTATGACCGCGAAACCGGACGCATCGATCTGGCCGCTCTTGACGCTGCTATCACCGATGAGACAGCCGCCGTCCTCGTGCAAAGCCCCAACTTCTTCGGCATCATCGAAGACATTCCTGCCATTGCGGCTATTGCCCATGCCAAGGGCGCTTTGCTCATCGTTTCCATTGCCGAAGCGGTTTCGCTCGGAGTGGTTCGTCCGCCGGTCGAGGCCGACATTGTCAGCATGGAGGCGCAGTCCTTCGGCGTGGCGCTGAGTTACGGCGGTCCGTTTTGCGGAGTTATCGCGGCCAAGGAAAAGTACCTGCGCCAGATGCCCGGCCGCCTGGTCGGCCAGACCGTCGATTCAAATGGCTTCCGCGGCTTCGTTTTGACCCTATCAACCCGCGAGCAGCATATCCGCCGCGAAAAGGCCACCTCGAATATCTGTACCAACCAGGCTTTAGTTGCGCTCATGGCCACCATCTTCCTCACCGTCTACGGCAAAGAGGGCATCCGCGAGTTAGCCGAGCACAACCTGGCCAAAGCCGACTACGCGGCGAAGACACTTGGGACGCAACCCGGCGTAAAGCTGCTATTCCAGGGCGCGCCGCGCTTCCACGAGTTCGTTTTGCAAACCGAAGAGGCTCCCGCCACCTGGAGCCAGCGATTGATGGACGAAAAGATCGTCGGCGGTTTGGACTTGAGAAAGTGGTATCCCGAGTTAGGCAATTCAACCCTGTGGTGCGCCACAGAGATGATTACCCGCGAAAACATCGATACCGCGGCGAGGGTTTTAGCCGCGAGTATTGTTGAAGCGTGAGGGGTCATGGATCAAGAGCGATTGCATTATTACGAACAACTAAGAACGAGTCTCACTCCATTGCGCAGACTGATTACGGAAGACAATGCATCTGCGTCGGATTTTGACGAATTCTTGGAACATAACGAGTTTGGACTTGCCCTGCTTACAATCTGCGACTCGCTTCTTGAGCGCGAAGAAATCTCCATCGAAGAATGCGAGATGGAGGCTATTGAGGTTCTTCACGGCAAGATGCAGATGAATGATGAACGAGCTTCCCAGTTAAGAGGGTGCTGGACGGAGTTTTGTAACAGGGCACGGCTTTAGCCGTGCCGCAGGAGACGCAGGAAGGAGTGGGCTTTAGCCCTTGCTATGGCCAAACCGAGCCGAAATGCCCCTTTTGATGCGATCCTCTCCCCGGCACGCATCTTCTTCGCAACGACCAAGACCAGCATGGGGCGCAACCTATTGCAATCTGAACGGAATGCTGGACTATTGATCGATGTGCTACGGTCTCTTGTGGCAGAACACAAGTTCCAATTGCATGACTTTGTGATTATGCCTGACCATGTTCACCTGCTTTTTGGGGTTGAAAGCGATATGACCGTGGAGAAAGCCATGCAACTGGTCAAGGGAAGGTTTTCCTACCGGTTAAAGAAAGAGTATGGGTACGAAGGCGAGGTCTGGCAGCGTGGATTTTCCGAGGTGCAAGTGATGGACGCGCAGGGCAGGGAGAAATGCCGCGACTACATAGCTGCAAACCCAGTGAAAGCAGGATTGGTTGGCTCGGCGAAAGAATATCCATTTTGTTTCCAGTATCTGGCAAACAAGAAGGCCGGTATGCAGGGGCTAAAGCCCGCGTGATTTTGTGGGTTTGATCGGCACGACTGAAGTCGTGCCCTGTTACAAAGCAAGATATTGCGCGAAGAACGCCATATGTTGCAGAAAAGTTTGCGAGGCATAAACAATGGCGATCTCTGATGATCCTGTTTCCCGCACCACCGGCAAAGTCCGCCTCCACCAGACCCAGAACGAGTCTCTCGTCTTTGAGAAATCCTCGCCCGGCAAGCGCGCCTACAAAATGCCTCCGCTCGACGTGCCTGCGGTTGACCCCGCGACTCTGCTTGGCTCTGCTCATCGCAAGGTTCCCGGCCTTCTCCCCGAGCTGAGCGAGATCGAGATCATCCGCCATTTCACGCGGCTCTCCACATGGAACTACGCCATCGACCTGGGCATGTATCCGCTCGGCTCCTGCACCATGAAGTACAACCCGCGCGTCAACGAGGCTGTCGCGCGCATCGAGGGCTTGGCCGAGGCGCATCCTTACCGGCCCGACGCGCTCGCCCAGGGCATTCTTGAGGTCATTGAACTCCTCCAGCGCTGCCTGATCGAAATCACCGGCATGGACGCCATTACTCTCCAGCCCGCCGCCGGCGCGCATGGGGAGTTCACCGGCATCCTGCTCGTCCGCGCATGGCATGAGTCCCAGGGCAATGCCCGCCGCAAGATCCTCATTCCCGACTCAGCTCACGGCACCAACCCCGCCACCGCGGCCATCTGCGGCTACACGGTCGAGAATCTCAAGTCCAACGCCGAAGGCGGCATCGACCTGGAAGCTCTAACTCGGCAGGTGGACGAAGAGACCGCCGCGTTGATGCTCACCAACCCCTCGACCATCGGAGTCTTCGAGAGCCAGATTCACAAGATCGCAGACATTCTGCACGCCAAGGGCGCGCTGCTTTATATGGATGGCGCCAATATGAACGCCCTGGTGGGCAAGGCGCGCCCTGGCGACTTCGGCGTGGACGTGATGCACCTGAACCTGCACAAGACCTTCTCTACCCCCCACGGCGGCGGTGGCCCCGGTTCCGGCCCGGTAGCCTGCAAGGCGTTTCTTGAACCGTTTTTGCCCATTCCGGTTCTGGTCCGCGCGACAGGGACTAAGGGACTAGGGACTGAGGGACTAAAGCCGGGTGCCCCATCCTTTCCCCGTTCTTCAGCGGAAAGGGTGGGAGACCACGAATCTTCGCCGGCCCAACTCTCCTGGAACTACGACCGCCCGCAATCCGTGGGCCGCGTCCGCGCCTTCTATGGCAATACCGGCATGTTCATCCGCGCACTGGCTTACATTCTTGCCAACGGTCCCGACGGCCTGCGCCAAACCACGGAAGACGCGGTGCTCAATGCCAACTACATTCGCGCCAAGCTTGAAGACCTCTATGAGCTGCCCTACAAGACCGCATCCATGCACGAGGTCGTCTTCAGCGACAAGCGCCAGGCCGCCAAGGGCGTCAAAACCGGCGAAATCGCCAAGCGCCTGATCGACTACGGCTTCCACCCCTACACCGTCAGCTTCCCAATGATCGTTCACGGCGCGCTGATGATTGAGCCTACCGAGAGTGAATCGCTCGAAGAGCTGGATCTGTTCATCGCGGCCATGCGCTCCATTGCCCGTGAAGTCGACGAAACGCCAGAGCTGGTGAAATCCGCACCCCACTCCACGCGCGTCTCCAAGCTCGACGAGGTGCAGGCGGCAAGAAAGCCGATCCTCCGCTGGCGGCCGGCATAGCTGCTCTGGTGAAAGCGACTTAAGAATTGGATAGCCCCTGCCACCGATCGGGGCAATCTGCATGGCCATGGTTGGCTTCCACTACGCTTTGCGGTACGCCCATGGCGAACTTCTGCCCTGGCGAATGGCTACAATCGAGAAAATGATTCAGTACCTCTATCTCGGGCGGGTGGGTTACAGCGAGGGGCTGCGCTTGCAGGCGGAGATTGCCGCGCTCCGCTTTGCGGGGCGAGTGGAGAATGTCCTGCTGCTGCTGGAGCATCCGCCGGTGCTTACGCTGGGACGAAATGCCGACCGGGCCAACGTGCTGGCGTCTGACGAATTGCTGGCGCGGCGCGGGGTTTCGGTGCACGAGATCGACCGCGGCGGCGATGTTACCTATCACGGGCCAGGGCAACTGGTGGGCTATCCAATCTTCGACCTGCGCAGCCTGCGCAACCCGAGCGGCGCGCGCATGGGCCCGGTGGATTTTGTGCGGCGGATGGAAGAGGCGCTCATGGAGCTTTGCGCCGGCTTTGGGGTGCGCGCCGGACGCATCTGCGGCCTCACCGGCGTCTGGTGCGGGGTATTCGAGGAAGCAGGGAACAGGGAACAGGGATCAGATGTCGGGGGGCAGGGGGCAGGGGGCAGGGATCCGGGATCTAAAGCGAATTCCCCCAATGAACAAGCCGTGGCTTGTCAGACCGGGTTAACTGGAGCGGCGCGGAAGATCGGCGCCATCGGCATTCACGTTTCGCGCGGAATAACCACGCATGGCTTTGCCTTCAACATCACCACCGACCTGCGCGACTTTGAGTTGATTGTTCCCTGCGGGATTCGCGACCACGCGGTGACCAGCCTCAAGAACGAAATCCTGGCGCAGGAGTCGCGGCAGTTGGACGAGGCGCCCAGCCTGGAAGTTGCGGCCCAACGTGCGGCGCGGGAGTTCGGCCTGGTGTTTGACCAGCAGGTGCTGTTGGTGGAAAGTCTGGCCGCGTTGCGGGCAGGTGCGGAAGCCACTGCAGTCGAGCCGGTGTTTCCGGCAGAAGATACGCCGCTGCGAGTTCCGCCGGCCGTTGAACGGCTGAGACACAATGAGGGTAGTCCGGTTCGGGCGTGAGGTGCGGTCGCATTGTGGGTTGGGGATCGTAGTCTCCCAGGTTTCAGACGCGAGACTTGGGGCAGCCAGGTTTATGGCACATGCGCCGCAATTTATAATCCGGCTGGAACCGGGCGCAAAGGAAGTTCCACAGGGCGAAGAGAGGGATCCATGCCAACCAACGTGATCATGCCCCAGATGGGCGAGTCGATTTTCGAGGGCACCATCACCAAGTGGCTCAAGAAGGCCGGCGACGCGGTCGAGAAAGACGAGCCGCTATTTGAGATCTCTACCGACAAAGTAGATGCGGAGATTCCATCGCCCGTGGCCGGAGTGCTGAGCGAGATCAAGGTTCCCGAGGGCGCGACGGTCGAGATCAATACGGTGGTCGCGGTGGTGGAGGAAAGCAGGGAACAGGGAACAGGGAGCAGGGAACAGGGAACAGCCGCGCCGAAGGCGCAGTTGGCCCCACCGCAGGTGGTCGGTGGGATCGACGTGGTGATGCCGCAGATGGGTGAGTCGATCTTCGAGGGCACCATTACCAAGTGGCTCAAAAAAGCCGGCGACGCGGTCGAGAAAGACGAGCCGCTGTTTGAAATCTCCACCGATAAGGTGGACGCGGAGATTCCATCGCCCGTGGCCGGCGTGCTGAGCGAGATCAAGGTCAAAGAGGGCGCGACGGTCGAGATCAATACGGTGGTTGCGGTGATCGGCGGCGCATTCGGTGCGGCAGCCTCCTCGGGCTCAAGTAATCCAGCTCAGATCGCCCCCGATGTTGCGCGAAGCCCGGCAGCGGCAAAGCCAGAGAGTTCGGCGGCCGCGGTTCCCGCTGCTGCGGCGAGCGAGGGTGAGCGCAGCCTTTCCTTGCCGCCGGTGCGGTCCTCGCCGCTGGTGCGCCGGATCGCCAAAGACAACAACCTCGACCTGAGGCAGATTGCAGGGGCGGGCGCGGGATCGGGTCTGGGCGGGCGCATCACCAAAGAAGATGCGCTGCGATGGCTAAGCGAGCATGGGCCTGGCAGTGTACCCGCTTCACCTGCGTCCGAGGTTCCCGCGCTCGCGCTGGCCGTTCCATACCTCGCGGGGCAGGTTGTGCCAATGACCAGGATGCGCTCCATTATTGCCCAGCGCATGGTGGAGAGCGTGGCCATCAGCCCGCACGTCTACACCGTCTACAAGGTGGATATGACGCGGATCATGCGCCTGCGCGAGCGGGAGAAGAGCCGGTTCGAGCAGAAGCATGGCGTCAAGCTTACCTATATGCCCTTCATCGCCGCGGCCGCTATTGAGGCGCTGCGCAAGTTCCCCGTTGTGAATGCCTCGCTGGAGAACGACGCCATTCACTACCACGCCCATATCAACCTGGGGATTGCCGTGTCGCTGGAGTGGGGGCTGATTGTGCCGGTGATCCAACAGGCCGAGCAGCGCGCCTTTGTTGAGATTGCGCGCTCCATGAACGACCTGGCCCTGCGCGCACGGACGAAGAAGCTTTTGCCAGAGGAGGTTGCCGGGGGCACATTTACGCTGACCAACTCCGGCGTCTTTGGCGGAGAGTTTGGCACGCCCATCATCAACCAGCCGGAGTCGGCGATCCTGGCCATTGGAGGGTTGAAGAAAGAAGCAGTGGTGCTGACAGACCCCGACGGCAACGACTCGATTGCGATTCGCACGATGCAGCATTTCTGCCTGGGTTTCGATCATCGCACCATCGACGGCGCGGATAGCGGCAAGTTCATGAGCGCGTTCAAGAAGGTGCTTGAGGGGTGGGACCGCGAGATTGGGTGAGCATGCTGTTGCGCCGGGATGCGGACTATGGCACTTCCGCTTCACTTATTCGGAAGCCGAGCGGAAAGTCAAAGCGCGACATCGACAAATGGGATCTGGTTGCGCTGGGAGGTCGCGTAAGCAAGCCATAACCCCCTGAGAAACGCCAGTGTAAGTCCGTTCGGAGCCAGGGGAGCCACTTTTGCTGAGGAGCAACCGATTGCCAGCCAGTGGCTTTTGGAGTTCCTTCGGATAGCGAAGGACAGCATTGCGAAAGGCTCGATCTTCTGCCAGTCCTGACCGCAAAACCGTCATCGCCGGAGGGATCGATTTGCGGCCCAAGGCGCGGCGGAAATTGCTAAACCGGCCCACTCCCCCTACAATAGAATGATTGCAGGAAAGGTTTGCCCGAAGAGATGCCCAAGGAAAAGATTCATCCCAACTACGCCGCAGTGCAGGTCAAGTGCGCCTGCGGGAACCACTTTGAGACCCGGTCGACCCACAAGGGCGACATTCACGTGGAAATCTGCTCGGCTTGCCACCCGTTCTTCACCGGCAAGCAGCGCTTGGTAGACACGGCGGGCCGCGTTGAGCGCTTCCGCCGCAAGTATGCCAAGTCCGATGGGGCTCAGGCAGCGGCAGCAGCGGCCAAGTAACCGTCGCCCCAGGCAATCGGTTCGCAGGATCGGGCCTCCGCCACGGCGGAGGCCTTGCTGTGTTGTATTGAGTGCAGCGGTTGGGTGTAAGCAAAGCACTGAACGAAGGATAGGATCGGCCATGCCACGCGCAAAACGTTCGATTCAGTCCGCAGTGACCATTGATGGTTTCTCCCTGATATGGCGTCTGCACCGCGAACAGCAGTGGTCCACTGCCGACGGATGGACGGGTGTCGCCATCCACGTCAAAGTTGCAGAGGGTGCGCGCCGGGAGCTTTTTATGGAGTATCCGGCGGCAAGAACCCAAAAGAGCGGTTACACGAAAACCGACCCCGTCCAGCAGAGTATTTTGCCGGCGAAGGTCAAGATTCACATTCAGCAGGCGATGGCGGCTGGATGGGATCCGAGTTCGCGTGGCAAGCCGTTTGTATACGAAGTGACTGAGTTGCCGAGCTGATCGGGAGAGAGATTTCTAATGGCTGGCAAGGGCTTTACCGTAAACAAGGACTGGGACAACCCCAGGGAGCACGCGATGCCCGCGGAAGCAAGGGTACCGGCTGAGGTGCGCCTTGGCTCGGTCTTGGTGACTCCCGCCACCGTGCTGGCGCCGATGGCCGGGGTCACGGATACGGTCTTTCGGCGGTTTATTCGCCACGCCAGTTTGTTCACCAGGGGTCAGGGATCAGGGGTCAGGGAACAGTGCGATGTCAGCGATTCGGAGGCGGCGGCAGTTGAGACCTCGGTGACGAATATGCAGTCGGGCTGCGGGCTGCTGATGACCGAGTTCACCTCGGCCGACGGGCTGGCGCGGATGAGGGAAACCAAGCGCCGTCGCTATCTGACCTTCTATGACGACGAGCATCCCATCGGGGCGCAACTCTTCGGGGCCAATCCTGAGACGCTGGCTGAAGCGGCGCGGATTGTGGAAGACACGGGATTCGACATTGTGGATCTGAACCTGGGCTGCCCGGCCAAGCGTGTTGTGGGATCGAATGGCGGCTCGGGGCTGCTTCGCGATCTGCCGCGGATCGGCGAGATTTTTCGCGCCGTGCGCAAGGCCGTGACGATTCCGTTCACCGTCAAGTTCCGCGCGGGATGGAACGAGAAGCAGATTGTATGCGTGGAACTCGCGAAGATGGCCGAGGCCGAGGGGCTGAACGCCGTAGCGCTGCACGCCCGCACGCGCGAGCAGGGCTACAGCGGCCAGGCGCAGTGGGAGTGGATCGCCCAGGTGAAGCAGGCGGTAGGGATTCCGGTGATTGGGAACGGCGACATCCGCACCCCTGAGGATGCGGCGGCCATGGTTGCGCTCACAGGCTGCGACGCCGTGATGATCGGGCGGTCGGCGCCGGCCAATCCGTGGATCTTCAGGCAGATTGCCCAGTACACGGCGACCGGCACTTATGAGCGGCCCACGGTGCAAGACCGCTACCGCATGATTCGCGCTTATTTTCAGATGCTGCTGGCCGAGGCCGAGGCTACGAAGGATCTGCCCAGGGATGCGCGGATGGGCGAGACTGCCGGCAAGATGAAACAGTTTGCCACCTGGTTCACCCACGGCGTTCCCGGTGGGGCCAAGTTGCGCGCCGCCATCTACCATGCGCGCACGGGACTCGAAGTGTTGGCCCAGGTGGAATTGTTCTTTACAACTCCCATGGTCGTGGAAACAGGTTCGGGGCAAATCTCCGATCTGGATTCCGATGACCTCGAAAGTGCCTTTCCTGAAAATGCAATGGTCTGTGACTGAGCCGGTTCCAGAGCCTGGATTGCCGGTGAATCGGCTTTGGGATTCGCAAGCAGCGCCTTCATCCCGCTTGATATAGTGAACTCATCCCAATTGAAGGCCTTGTATTGCAGAGCGTAGCGCGAAAGCCGAGAGGCACTCCAAGCACCTGGGCATTCGGCTCTGGCGGGCTGGCCGTCGCTGAGTTGTTCCTTGCGGCGCCGCGGTGCGAGGCTCAATCCAACATCGCTGCTGGAATCCCGGAGTGGATGTCGTTGGGGTTGATTGTGGTGCTCTTTGGAGTGCTGGCGCTGGCTCGCTGGCGTTTCCGCCGCTTGGCGGTTCAAGCTCGGCAAGCGGAACTGGCGATACGGCACCGGATCGAAAACCTGGAGCGCGAGAACGAAGAGCTGCTGCGGACTCAAGAACAGATGCGCCACGATGCCGAGCATGACGGCCTGACCGGCTTGTGGAATCACCGCATGATCCTGCAGCGGCTGCGCCAGGAAGTGGACCGTTCGCGCCGCGAGGGTACGCTGCTGGGCGTCATCATGGTTGATTTGGACCAGTTCAAGAATGTGAACGACACATACGGCCACTTGGCCGGCGACTTGGTTCTGAAAGAGATTGCCGCCGTTTTCCAGCAATCGGTGCGTTCGTATGACTGGGTGGGCCGTTACGGCGGCGAGGAATTTCTGTTGATTCTGCCCGGATCGAACTTCGTGAGCGCGCGAAAACGCGCAGAGAAGTTCCGAATGGCGGTGGAGAAGGCGCGCGTCAAGCACGGGGAAGCCTCGATCCAGGTGACCGCCAGCTTTGGCGCGGTCTCCGGCTTTCCTCCGGACAGTGAATCGATGATTCAAATGGCTGACGCAGCCCTCTATCGCGCCAAGAACAACGGGCGAAACTGCGTGATCGCGACCGATATTATTCCTGTAGAGGGTTCGGCGGAGCCGGTGCTCGAAGGCCGCCCACAGCCGGATAGTGAAGGAGCAAGGATATGAACTTGGTTCTGGCAGTGGACGGCGGGGGGACTCGGACCCGCGCCTCGATCGTCGACGGTGAGCAAGTGCTGGCACATGCGGAGAGCGGCTCCATCAAACGGCTGCGCGTGGGGGCCGAGGTTGCGGAGGAGAATCTGCGGGCGGTGCTCAACGATGTGTATGCTCAGGCCGGCATTGCGGCGGTCCGCGCGGCCTCGGTCGGAGTGGCCAGCGCTACCATGCCCGGCACGACAGAATGGATCACAGCCGTGCTGAAGGACTTCAACGCCGAGCTCACCGAAGTAGTGGGCGACGAGGTGATCGCGCTCGATGCGGCCTTCCACGGAGGCCCGGGAATCCTGCAGATTGCGGGAACGGGATCAAATACCATTGGGCGCGCCCCTGACGGCAGCCGCGAGACGGCGGGCGGCTGGAGCTCTCACCTGGGCGATGAGGGTTCCGGGTACTGGATCGGGCTGCACAGTGTGCGCAGGGCGCTCAAAGCGTTCGATCGCGAGCAGCCTTCGCAAGTTCTCAAGCGGGTGGGCGAAATCTGGGGTACGCCGAACCTGGACGATCTGGTGAACCTGGGTGACAGCACGCCGGGACCGGACTTTGCCGCGCTGGCGCCTGCCATCCATGAACTGGCCGAGGCCGGCGATCCGGTTGCGATCGAGGTCTTGAAGCAAGCCGCGGCCGACCTGGTGGAGTTTGTACTGCTGGTTCGCGCCAAGCTGCTCCGCAAACACAAAATTGCCGGCGAAGTTCCTGTGGCATGGACGGGCGGAATCATCGAGAAGATGACGCTGGTGCGTGAAGCCTTCTTTGCGGGGCTTCATGCTGCCGCGCCTGAGATGCCGGTGGGAACAGAGTCCGTTGTGTCCCTGGAGGGTGCGCTTTGGCGTGCAAAGCGGCTGGCGGAGTCTGCAAGATAGCGCGATTGAATTCGCGCGGGTCCAAATTCGATTAGCTGCGCTTGCAGGTCTAAGATTTCATAGCGAGCATCGACTCGTCAGGGTGCGGAATCCAGCGTGCGCGCGGCGCGGTCCAGCGCCTTGGTCAGAACCGCCAACTGCTGTGCCGCCAGGCTTGAGTCCTTCGCGTCGATGGCCTCGTTGACGCCGGGAATCACGACGGCCGAGTAGCCTGTGAACTCGCCGGGGGCGAAGATGGTGTGCCGGTACCAGGGACGGTTGGGCAGGCCGACAGGCGAGATCAGTGCTGTCTCCGTCTGGCGCAGAGCCAGGTTGAGCTTGACCAGGTCTCCGGTGGCCGCGATCTGGCGGGCGCGCGCCCTTTGGGCCGCGACGGCGAAGCTAGCGGCAGCGGTTTGGGCAGGGACGAAGTCGTGCGAGTTGAGCCCTTTGTCCTCGGCCCGGCGTCTTGCCGCGGCAAGGTAGGATTCGATAGCGCTGGCGTAAGTGACGTAGTCGTAGGGCAGCACGTCCGCATCGGCCATGCGAAGGGCTTCGAGGCCGAGGACGCGAGCCATCTGCTGCAAATAAACGAATTTGGGATCGGCGTTCTGGGTGAACCAGGCAAAGTTGTCGAAGACGGAGTGGTATACGCCGTAGGGGCCTTCGGAGCCTATGTCGGTAGACGGAACGCCCACGTGCTGGAAGAAGGGCGTGAAGTCGGAGCCTGAGCCGAGATCGCCCACATGGCCCTCTTCAGCGGCGGGTGGGGCGTTGGGGGCTCGGTGCTCCTCGCTGTCAGGGCGGCCGCTCTTCCAATGGTCGTAGACAACGCCGCCGGCTGGGCTGGGGACGGCGCGGGCGAGTTCGCGGATGAACTGTTTGAGCGAAGGAACGGCGCCTGCGGAAAAATCCGGTCCGGAGACAGCCACATCGGTATTAAAGTAGGCAACCGCGCGTTCGAGCTCTTTGTCATGCTGTTCGACCCACTCGGTTGAACCGATGAGCCCTTCTTCCTCGGCATCCCAACTGCAAAAGAGGATGGTGCGCTTGGGGCGCCAGCCTTGCTTGAGCAGCGCGCCGAGGCCATGGACCGACTCCAGCATGGCGGCAGTGCCGCTGCTGGGGTCAACCGCGCCATAGACCCACGCGTCGCGGTGATTGCCCACAACAACCCAATCGTCGGGGTACTCGGAGCCTGGAATCTTCCCGATGACGTCCCAGATGATGCGGCGCTGATAATCCTGCCTGGAGACGAGGTGAACCTTCACGCCGGCTTTGCTATCGAGCCCGCCGGCTTGCCCTACGTGATAGCGGAAGGGCAGCGCGCCTTGCCAGCCCTGGGGCACGCCAGGCCCTGTGAGGGCCTTAAGAATCGGCTCGGCATCGGCGTAGCTGATGGGGATGGAGATGATATGGGGCTGGTTGCCTTCCGGCGAAACGCGGGCGGAGTCGGGCAAGTCCATTGTGGATGCCACGCC
>Ga0302189_10000452_pt1 | contig 35794 bp, 27 predicted proteins | sample II_Bog_E2_2_FD_194551 | JGI IMG/M metagenome (GOLD analysis project Ga0302189, IMG submission 194551) | Peat permafrost microbial communities from Stordalen Mire near Abisko, Sweden - II_Bog_E2_2 | ecosystem: Environmental > Terrestrial > Soil > Wetlands > Peat | place: Sweden: Abisko...
GGGCGTCATTACCTGAGGTAGGAGCCGGATGCGGGAAATCCGCCAGTCCGGATCTGTGCGGGGGGTACGGAGAAATCCGTATCCCTACCGCGACTGGGCGGCGTGCCAAAGCAAGGATCGAGCGCAAGCCTGAGTGCGCCAAAAAGCCAAACGGCAGAAGAACCCCGGTATCGAGACCGTAGTTCTTCTGCCGTTTTTAGCCCTTTGACGTGCGCATCTGGCCGCATTCCCTTTGAAAGCGGCCGATTTCCTGATGAATGGAGCCGAAAGTCGGACTCGAACCGACGACCTGCTGATTACGAATCAGCTGCTCTACCAACTGAGCTACTTCGGCCTTCCTCTTAAGATTGTATCGTTGCGCCCGGCTTCGGTAAAGCTCGGCGCTCGGGTCATGCGGCCAGAGCAAGCAGCAGGAGGCAAGTGATGTTGTCCACGCCGCCACGCTGCTTGGCCACATCGATCAGGCTGGCGCAGACAGACTCAAAGGGCGAGGCGGCGAGGATGGCGGCGATTTCATCCTGATCGAGGTAGCGGGTGAGGCCATCCGAGGCCAGCAGAACGGCCGCGCCGGGTTTGAGATCGACCGAGTAGAAGTCGGGCTGAACCTCGGAGCCTACGCCGACTGCGCGCGTAATGACGGACTCCATGCCCTTGAGGTCGGCCGTGTGAGCGTTCTCGATGGTCAGCGTGCCGTTGCGGATGAGTTCGTTGATGTAGGAGTGATCGACGGTGAGCTGCACGCAGCGGCCATCCTGGATGATATAGGCGCGGCTGTCGCCGACGTTGCCGAGGATGAGCTTGTCCCCGTCGATGGCGGCGACCACGGCGGTGGTTCCCATTCCCCGGTGTTCGGGGATCTGCGCGTGTTCCCACACATCCTGATTTGCGGCGTTGAGGGCCACGAGCAGCCTGGAGCTGACGGGCGCGCCGGAGGCGGCAGACTCGGCATAGCTGTTCACCATGGCAGCTACTGCATGGGCGCTGGCAACTTCGCCGCTGGCCATTCCACCCATGCCGTCGCAAACAACATAAATGCCCAGCGTCTGGTCGTAACCGAAGGCGTCTTCGTTGTTGGTCCGGACGCAGCCCACGTCGCTGAGGGCCGAGACGGCGATGCGCAGGGGCGTGGCGAGGACCGGCGCAGCATCGGACGGATCTCCGGCCGGTGTGGCGGAGCGAGCCAGCTCGTTTGTGAATTCTTCGGACATAGTCTCCGTAAAAACAAAAAAGCTGCCAGGAGCAGGGTGCTGAATGTCGAACCCTAACCGTGAGAATACCCTAGCGAGCTACATTCGAAACACACCGGAATCCCTTCATGAACTCCGGGTTGAGCAAGGCTGCTCCGGGGCCCGAGGCGTCAAAGAGCACGATCTCGGGAGTCTGATTGTTGAAGCTGAAAGAAAACTTCAGGCGGTTGGGCGAGACCTGCGGGGCGGAGAAGCTGAACTGGAAGACCGACCACGGACCGGTCATGGCCGGCGCGGTGTTCTTCTTGGTGGCCAGGGTGATCTTGCTCGAAGGTTGCGAGACCCAATGGAAGGAGGCCGATTGACCGCCCGATTTGATCTCCTTGCCGTCGATATTCAGCAGCGCATCTGAGACGCCGGAGCCTTTGACCTCATTCAGAGTGAAGTCAAGCGATGGCTGGTTTCCGCCTGCGGAGAAGAGGGTGGAAGAGATCTTCTGTGCGCTGGATAGGAAGGCGAGAAAACCGGGGTTGATATGGACTGTCGAGCCAGGAGCAGGCACAAACTGCGACCCCTGCTGGACGACGAGCGCGCGCAGCGTTGCGTTGTATTGCGCAAAAGAGCCCGAGCCTGGAGCGAAGACCTGGGCGACCTCTTCAGTGGAAGCTTCGGTGTTCGACTGGGGGTTGAAGGGGAATTTGGCAAGCAGGGGCGCAATCTGGGCGCAGAAGGCCTTGGCGCCTCCGCCGGCGGCATTGGCAGGCGCCTGGGCGGCCAGGTTTTTGGCTGACTCGATGGGTGCTTCCAGCAGATTGAAGGTGGTCTTGTCCATGCCGCCTGTGGGGTCGGGGACAAAGCTGTTGCGGAGTGTTTCGGCGGTCTGTTCGGCGGTAAGAGCCGCTTGAGTCACGGGCGCGGCGGCGGTGGGGTCGTTCGTGCTGGTGGCGTTCAGGGTGAGGTTCTTCACCGCCCCTTCGAGGCCTTGCAGGGACTGGATGTATCCCTGGTTGGAGGCGCCAATCAGGCGATTGTCAGTGGAGGGCGGAACGACGGCCTGCGGGGCCTGGAAGGCGGATGCGATCTCCGGCGCGGCGACGCCCGTGTGGAGCGAGATCAGCGAGAAGAGTTCCAGCAGGGCGGAGGTATTCGAGTCGAGCGCGCCGAGCTTGTTGCCTGCGTCGGCAAAGTTCCGATAGGGAATGAACTGCGCCTTGGTGAGATAGGTCCGCCAGGTTTGCAGGTAGTCGGCGATGTATTCCTGTCTCAATTGGGTGGAAAGCGCCGCGCGGTCGATTGGTGGCCCGGACGAGGGCCCGAGAACCCATTCTTCTCCGCGGAAATAGGGGTCGGGGTGCAGGATGGCGTCCTGCATAAAGGCGAATCCATCTTTGCTGAATGCGCCTTGCACTGAGTAATTGTCAAAGATATATTGCGCGGAGCCGGGGAACTTGCTGTTGAAGTCGAAGGATGGGAACTTGTGGTTGGCGGCGGCCAACATGCTCTGGTAGACGTGCTGGAATCCCTGGAAGCCGTTGAGGTAGAAGCGGGCGTGGGCGACGACAATGTCGTTGGCGCTGCCGCCGGCACTGGCCATGCAGGAGGACGGCTCGGAGAGCAAAGTTGCGTAGAACGCGAACTGGGTCTGGGCGAGATGGGCGAGATTAGGATCGGGCGAGGCGTTGCCGGCCCACTCGGCGAGAAGAGCGGGAGGAAGGAAATCGGTCGTATCCTGCGCGGAGTCGGGGTCGGGGTTGGAGACCGTAATCAGGTAGGCTTTTAATGGCCTGTAAGTCGCGCTGTAGTCGGAGTCGGGCGTTGGAGCCGCCGGTAGCGTGCGCAGCTTGGTGAGTGAGTTCTGTTGAGTCGGGGCCAGCAGAAGGCTGTTGAATCTCTTCGAGTAGGCCTGGCAGGCAACCGGGTAGAGAGCATCGCCGCGATAGAGACCCATGCGATCCAGCATCGGCGGACCGTCTTTGCGATAGCCGCGCAGTTCCTCGAGAACCGCCCGGAGATTGTCGAGGGTCGCGAGGTCACCTTGCGATGTGAAGGCTCCCGCCGAAACAGGGGAGACCGGGACTGCTGCCGCCGCCGCAACTCGCTGCTCCAGGGCACGGTTCTTGAAGAAGGAAACGGTCGCGAAGAACAGAAGGATAAGAATGACAGCGCTTGCCGTTGCCAACATGGCCAGCTTGAGGAAGCTGGTTCTGGTACTGGCGCGGCTGGTTTCAAGGGCCGACTTGTCCGTGAGCAGAATCCTGGAAAACAAGTGCGGAAGGAAGACCCACTGCGCGACCTTGCGCGAACCGCCTCTCCTGGGTTGGGGGGTGGGCTGCTGCTGTTGGGCGGCTGCGATCGAGAAGATGCGAGTGGCTCCGGCGTTGATGGGAGCGTCGGGTTGCTGTGGTTGAGCGGGGCCGACGTCCAAAATGTCTTCAACGATATGGGCGCGCATGCCGGCGAAGAAGAATCCGCGCAGGAAGGGGTTGACGCCGATCTGGCTGGGACGCGCAACTTCGGCCAGGAAAGAAACGATGCCGGCGCGCAACTTGCGCAGGTCGCGGGGAAATTCATAGGCGCGGGCCAGGTCCTGGAGTTCGCCGCCGCGCGAGAGGATGTCGAGGCGGAACTCCGAAAGAGCATAGAGAAGCTGGTCAAACCGGCTGCCGATGAGCGCCGTCGCCTGCTCCGTATAGAGGCCGGTGCCGGAGGCGAGAGAGGATAGCAGAGAACCGATGGGGAGCTTGACTTCCTCCTCCGAGAGACGGTTGACGTAGTCGGCGAAGGGCGCGATGTTGTCCAGCTTGGTAAAGAGCACATAGATGGGCAGCGAGATTCCAAGCGTCTGCGAAAGCTGGCGGAGGCGCTCGTTCAAAGACTGAGCCAAGGCGCGAATCTGTTCAGAGGTATTCGGCGCCATGATGCGCTCGATGCTTACACACACCACGACGGAGCGCGCGGGCAGGCGGCTGTCACTGGAAAAGACCGAGCCGAGCCGCGCAGGGATGGTGGCTTTGATGAGCCTCTGCCAGAGAGTGGGCTGGCGCAGCAATGCGCCTCCGGCCTCTACCAAAACGCAGTTGCCGGCCAGCCAGAGATTGGCCAGTTGCGTGGGAACTGTGACTCCGTCGCGAAAGACGTTTCCGGCGATCAACTCAGGATCGAGGCCGGACTGAAGCACGGTCTGGGTCTTGGCGGAATTCTCATCTCCGATCACATAGGTCAGTGGCAGCGAGGCCAGGGACTTGGCGCCCGCGCGGTTGGCCTGGTGAACCCTGGCATCCGCATCGCGCAGCAGCGTGCCGAGATTGATCGCGTCGGGTGTCTCCGGCCCGGCTGCCTGACCTGATGCAACGTCGAGCTTGTGCAGATACCAGAGGACGAAGAAGGTCGTCAGTGCTCCCAGCAGGCCGAGAATCACGCAAAAGAGCACCAGCTTCGTGCCTTCAAAATGCAGCGCAAACGCTCCCCAGATCACCAGGGCCAGATAGAGAACAAAGATCAGTATCCCAATCAGGACGCGTTTCATAGCGAACTCTCCGAAAGGCTGGTTGAGCTGTTAGAAGTCAGAGTCGCGGGAGATGCTGCGCCACCGCTCCGCGCGCTTGCCGGCATCGATTGGCCGAGGACAAGCACGTAGCCGATATAGGCCAGCAGGGTCAGAACGAGGAGAAGGACTGTGGTGATTGCCAGGCGGCGCACCCAGGGATCGCGTTTGGGGGCCGGCGGCGCGGCAGGTGCCTCTGCTGGGCGGAAGAGCGCATACGCGCCTCGGATGCGGTTGATCTTCTCTCGAATGCGGCTGAGGATCGAGTGAATCTCCGATGCGTCTCCGAAGGCGAAGCGGCCGCGATAGCCCAGCAGAAGGCAAAGGGCGTGCAACTCCAGCACATCGGCGACCTCGGCCGATTCGGGGCGATTGAGCAATTCGGTGACGTTGCGAAAGAATAATTCACCCGCGACGTGCCCTCCGAACATCTCCTCCTGCAAGGGACGGCGGGCCCAATCGGCAAAGGTCGGGTCTTTGGAATTCAAGACGCTCTCATCCAGGAAGCCGATCATGGCGTAAATCGCCATTTTTGAGGCGTCATCGCTGTAGCCCATGGCAGAAGCATCTTTCACCGCGGCGGAGATCATCTTGCGCAGAGTGGCACGGAAGGAGTCGGCGTTCTCAACGCGCTGAACAAAAAATCGGGTTCGTAGAATGACGGTGAAGACTTCCTGGAAGGCCATGGCCAGATTGTTGGTCTTCATCTCTTGAATTGGTGACGCTGGAGCGGCGGTCATGCTGGGTTCTCCATGATGATGGTGAGGTCGAAGGTTGCGTCGCCCAGGTCGCCGGGCAGATAGACTCCCACCTGTTTGGTCTGGAGAATATGCTGCCAGCAGGCGCCGCTGAGAGAGATGGAGAAGTAGTGCATATCGGCCTGGGCGTGAAGCGCGGCCGGCGGGACCGGAAGGTGCATCAGCTCCAGGCCCGGCAGCGCGCGCTGCACTAGCTTTATCACACCCTCGGCGGAGCAGACTTTGACGAGCTTCGGCGTCTGGCGCAGGATGACCGAGTCGGTCATCGGCGAGCGGACCCCCAGCACCCATCGCGCGCGCCGAAGACAGCGCTCATCCTTGACCTCGGCCGCATAGATGTAACGGTCCGACTTGCCGAACTGGAGCGTGATGGTATTGGAAGGGGCCACAATTTCGAGGTAGTGGCGGATGAGGGAGTCCAGCTCTTTGAAAGTCGCCGTCAGGTCCCGATGCCGGTATGCCGGAATCTCATCGCGGGTCGCTTCAAGGGAAAAGGTGCTCAGCGCGCCGGCCAGACGGGCAAGATCCCGGTAGACCTCCTCGGGATGGCTACGGCGGTCCTGGAGATGATGGCGCAGAGCGGGCAGCGCTGAACAGAGCGCATGCAGGAACCAGTAGTTGGCCACGTCGAGCGCTGAAGTCCCCAACTCAAAGCCGCCGGCGCTGGCCCTCATGCCGCGGGTGGAGGCGATCTTTTCTTCGACGGCCTGCGCCAGGTGGTGGAGCAGTAGAACTAGGCCTTCGCAGGCGCCGATGCGCAGGCAAGGGGGGATAAAGTCAGGGTCGGAGGCAAATCCCCCTTTTCCATCCCGGAAAACGCGGGCGATGGAAAAGGAAACGGTATCGGCAGAGAGCTGAGCCTGACTCAGCAGGACCAGGTTCTTTCGCGCGAAGGCGACGCTCGATTCACCGAGGCCTACGGAGTCGTCCCGGAGTGTCCGCTGTACCGCGCCGTATCGGGCATTGGCACCGCCGGCAAGGTCGCAGTCCAGACCCTGGTCCTGACGCGGCGGGATCGCCAGGTGGAGGATGATTTCGCTGTCAGTTGTTGCGAATAGATCGCCCAGTTGCGCGGGCTCGGGCGCCGAGTCGCAGTCCGGGAGATCGAAGATGAGGCCGTCGGGCAGGATGCCGGATGCGAAGCTGAGGATGGCGAGACCATTGCGCAGAGCCTCGGTGTCGAGGGAGAAATGGAGAAATCCCCAGGGCTGCTGGCGCAGATTGGAGTTGAGAAACCAGAGCGTGTCTTCAAAATACCGGCTCTGCGTCTGAAAGTGGTGGGGGCCGAGATGCATTCCTTCAGACCAGACGACCCGCGACAGGAACTTCATAGCAGGGACACCACCATGGGGTAGAGTTGGAGATCAGGTTGATTTCCAGTTCGATGCAAAGGGAAACCCCGGCGACAGCAGCTTGACCTTCGTCGACAGTGCTTGCGGTCTCTCCGGACAATCCCCAGGGAATCTCCGCTGAGTCTATTCGTCCGGTGGGTCAGGGTGCAACCGCATTATAAGCGAATTCTTTTTAAGTAAATAGCAAATCGGGCGCAACAGAATGATTTATGCTACCCGCATCGCACCGGAGGCCTGAAGGCATGGACAAACCGACGACACCTGCTGGACCGAACGCGACCCCGCAGCCGGAAGACTCCGGCTCTGAACAGGACTTTGGGGCGACGGGCGTCTTTGGGCTGGTCAAGCCGCCAGATCCAGTCAAGCCGCCGGAGCCGGTAAAGAGGCCGGAACCGACCTGGGGGGCAGCGCCAGACGGGCAGGCAAACCGGGTGACCGAGGCCCCACAGCCACCGTCTGCACCGCAGCCGGTGCAGCATCCGAATGCGCCGTCTGAGCCGGTGGTCCACAAGGTGGTCTTCGGTGGCGGCGCGGCGGCGAGTTCGCCGGAACTGCTCGACCGGATGAGAATGGCGTCGGCGGAGAGAGCACCCGCCCAGCAGAGCGCGCCGGCCGCCCCGAAAGCGCCAGCCTCGCCTGACCCGTTGGCCGGTGGGGGCAGTGGAGGATTTACGCAATTGCTGCGCACTCTGGAGATGGATCTGCCGTCGCCGGCGGGTCCTCCAGCCGTCGCGCCCGTACCGGCTGCGCGGCCCGCGGTAAAAGAAAAGGGGCTTACGGGTTTGCTGCAAGCCATGGGTACGCCGGCTCAGGTTGAAGCTTCCATGCAGAGGAGTCAGCCTGCCGCCCCGTCCATCCCAGCCGAGCCCACCAAGCCCCCCGCGGCCCCGGCGCCTGGCGGGTTTACCCAGTTACTGCAAACCATGCCCTCCGCAGGCGCCGAGTTTGGCGGCGCGCAAACCCAGGCTCCGGGAACCGGTCAAGCGCCGGTGGACGACTTGGCGGCAAAATCCTCCTCGGCTCCCGCCGCAAACAAGCCGGGAACCTTCACGCAGTTGTTCGGCACGCTCGAAACCGCCGATGCGCCGCCGCCTGCCCCGCCTGAGCGGACAACGGGGGATTCCTCTGGAAGCGGCCCTGGTTCGTTCACGCGGATGATGTCGCTGGAGCAGCAATCCAGTCCGGCCGCGCCTCCTTTGGCTGCGGTTCCTTATTACGAAGAGCGCAAGCCCGCCGTGGGAAGCCTCAACTACGGGCTGACTCCGCAAACGCCGGGTCCAGCGTCAGGCCGCGATCCATTTGCGCCTGCGCCGTTGCCCGAGTCGCAGCCGCTCCAAAGTGCCCCGCCTGCAGGCGGAATGGGTATCACGCGGCTGATTCGTATGCTGGACGAGCCTTCAGCACCGCAGGCTCCCCCGATCGAAGCCGCGCCCGTGATCGCTCCACGCAGCGCAGAGCCGGGCCTCTGGACGCAGACCTTCGCTTCACTGGCTGAGCCCGAGAAGCCTTCGGCCCCGGCGGCGAGAGCGCCGGAGTGGACTCCGCCGCAACCGCCGCCCCCACCGCCAGTCATGCGTGAACCTATTCCTCCGTACAGCGCGCCGGCGGTTGCTCCTTCGCTGGCCAGCAGTTCGGCTGGACCCAGCGAGTTCACCCGGATTCTCGACGCCTCTAGGATGCGCGAGTTGGCCATGCAGGGAGGCCAGGTTCCCACTGCGCCAGCGCCACCCCAGGCCCCACCTCAGCCGCAGCAGAGTTTTGCGCCTCCGCCGGTCCCGAGTTATCAGCCACCGGCCACGCCAACCGTGGGAGGGATGCCGGGGTATGGCGCAGTGCCACCACCGCCCGCATATCCGATCAACTATGCGACTCCGCACTCCGGAGGGATGCCCGCGCCTGGAGGTTCCATGCTGCAGGCGCCTGGGATGTATGCCCCGGCCCCGCCGCCGATGCCTGCCCCTCCACCTGCACCGGCAGCGCCGGCTCAGCCAGCCGTGGGAAAGCTTCAACAGATGGTGCCTGTCTTGCTGATTGTGGCAATCGTATTGCTGGTTGTGCTGATCGTGACGGTGATCTTTGTGATGAAGCACTGACAAGAGAGTCGCTCTTCGTTGCTCGGCCGCATGCAGAAAGGGGAAATCGATGCAGATATTGCCCGGTCTCTTCTACGAGTTTCATCGCTATCGAGTCGTCTCGCGAGCTGGCCAGCCGATTCTTCTCAAACAGAGCGTTGAGATAGGCCCGATTATCTCCAGAGAAGAAGCTGTTCGACAGGCACGAAACGGGAAGGATGTCTACACGGCACGAAAGAGCGACGCGGAGAAGCTGGCAGCGCAGCTCTACCATGGAGATCATGCGTACGAGCCGCCGCATGACCCTGCCTATTTCCAGCACTTTCATCCCGGCGGCGAGCACCCTGTTTATTTGGGAAACCAGCCGGGAAGGCCTAACGCCGACGAAGGCCCAGGTCACATCTTCTTCGGATCTCGCGGTGAAAAGTCCTAAGGCCTCACACCGCCTGCGCCAGCAGGATGATTAATTCCATCTGCGGATTGAGCAGTTCAGCCGGGGCGTAGACGGCGAAGTTGCGCGCGCGCTGCACCGACTCCCAGGCCGGCCCGCCCGCTTCGATGGCGAAGTACTGGTGGCGCAGCTTCACCGGAATCGACCGTGGCGGCGTGGGGACGTGGGTCAGGCGCAACCCCGGCAGAGCGTTGCGGATCAGGGTCTCAAGCTGCGTCGCCGAACAGGCCTTGAGCAGCTTCGGAGTCCGGTCGATCAGCTCCGCGTCGCGAATGTCGGCCGAGATGGCGAGATAGAAGCGCGAACCCTCGAAGTAGGCGTCCTTCTCGATGGAGGTCGCGTAGATCGTGTCCCGGACCATCTTCAGTGGCAGCGCGACGAAGTTGCTCGGGACCACGGTCTCAAGCATGATGCGGATCAGGCGGTCCAGATCCCCAAAGCAGACGCCAAGCTGCTCGTGATTGTAGGCTGGCAGGTCCCTGGGGGCGATCTTGCTCGAGAAAGATGTCAAAGCCCCGGCAAGTTCAGAGAGTTCAATGAAGAGATCTTCGGGCAGAACGTTGCTCGACTCGAGGAAGTGGCGCAGCAGGGGCAGATGGCTATTGACGGTGTAGAGAAGCCAGAAATTGGCGACGTCGGAGGCGGTAAAGTCGGCCAGTGACTGATTCTTCTGGCGGCGGCCGCCGGAGAGCTGGCTGCTCCGCGCCACCAGCAGCTCGACCATGTTACTCAAGATGCGCTTGAGGGCAGGGTGGGCATGAATGTCGATCAGCGGCGGAATATAGGCAGGGTCGACCTGATACATGCCGGTTTCTGATCGGAGAATCCTGATGAAGCCCAGTACAACCGATCCCTCGCGGCTCTCGCCCTCGGCGAGAATCTGAAGGTTCTTGCGCGCCACCTGGACCGGCTTTTCGCCGCTCCCGGTGTTTTCGTCGCGCACCATCAGCAGTTGGGCCATGAAGCGGGTGCTCACGCGCCCACGATCGACTGAGACGTTCATGCCCCCTTGCAGGTACTCGGGCACGGCGAGGAAGAAGGTGCAGCCTTGGCGTCCATCCTGAAAACACTCGTCGAGGTTGCGGGCGGGCGGAGGGTACTCCGAGGCCGGAATGTCGAGCGGAAGCGCATCGGGAAAGATGCCGGAGGCGCGGGTGATTGCCAGCCGCCCCTCGGAGAGAGCCTTGGTATCGATTTGAATCTCGCGAAAGCCCCAGGAGCGTGCATTCAGCGAATCCAGGTAAAATCGGGCGCTGTCTTCAACGAAGCGCTCCTGCGCTTGCAAGTGCTGAGGCGAGAGAAAGGTGCCCTTGGACCAGATGACGGGTTGAAGCTGTCGCATGTTCTTCAGTCACCTCGGGGTGAAAGTGTGATGTTACCGCCTAAGCCGAGAAAGTGTCCAAGCCGGTAGCATTGGAGCCACGCCTGATGCTTCGGTAGTCTTGAGGTTACGGGCTAACCCCCCATGTCCTTCACTGGGAACCGGGAAACGGCCGTAAATCGGCGAATAAAGAGAGAACCTTCACTTAGACAAGATTATCGTCGCACAGTGCCGCCGGGCCGCTGAAGAATTATTTCTCTGGTCAATGCATCCATGCCGGAATTGCGGTATGATTGCCCTGTCCAAAATTCCCGTGGACAGCAACCCCTGTCTTGTGTTCTCTTTTGGACAATCTGTTGCATCCGCATTTCCCCGCATTTCAGGAGCATTATGGCCAGAGAAAGTACACAGCAGAAACTGAGTCGCGTCCGGGCTCCCCGGGTGCAGATCACTTATGACGTAGAGGTCGGAAACGCCATCGAGATGAAGGAATTGCCCTTCGTGATGGGTGTGCTGGGCGATCTGAGCGGACAGCCGGAAACGCCGCTCGCGGCTTTGAAGGATCGCAAGTTTGTTGAGATCAACCCGGATAACTTCGACAGCGTGCTCAAGGGGATGCAACCCCATCTGAAGTTTGCCGTCGAGAACAAGCTGAGTTCAGACCCCAGGGCCGGCCAGGTGGCCGTCGATCTCAAATTTGAGGCCTTCGAGGATTTCTCGCCCGCGAAGGTAGCCGAACAAGTTGGCCCCATCAAGGAATTGCTTGACCTGCGGACAAGGCTGTCGAACCTGCGCGGAAGCCTGCAGGGCAACGACCAGCTCGACCAGGCGCTCTTCGATGCGGTTTCAAAGACCGAAGAACTGAAGAAGTTGAAGGCTGAGCTTGGCGGCAAGGCAGAGGGAGACAAACATGAGTAGCCCGGCAAATGAGCTGGCGGCGCAGGCTGCCGCAACACAGACTACCGAGGTTTCGCTGCTGGATCAGATCGTCTCTCAGGGGCGTTTCGGTTCGGACACGATTGCCCAGGAGCGTGGGAAGGACATGGTGAAGGAGTTCATCAGCCAGGTTCTTGAAGGGCACATGACCTTGACCCGCGATGCCGAGGCGACCATCGGCGCGCGCATTGCCGAGATTGACCGCCTGGTTTCGCTGCAACTGAACGAGGTGATGCATCATCCCGCCTTCCAGAAACTTGAAGGCACCTGGCGCGGCATCAAGCACCTGATGGACGAGAGCGAAACCAGCGACATGCTCAAAATCAAACTGCTCAATGTCTCCAAGCGCGATCTTCTCAGGGACTTGCAGCGCGCGCCGGAGTTTGATCAGAGCGCCTTCTTCAAGAAGGTTTATGAAGAGGAGTTCGGCGTCTTTGGCGGCGCTCCTTTTGCGGCGCTGGTGGGCGACTATGAGTTCGGCCGCGGCGGCGAAGATGTCGAGCTGCTTGAGAAGGTCTCCCAGGTTGCCTCGGCGGCGCACGCGCCCTTCCTCTCAGCGGCCGCGCCGGAGATGATGAACCTGACCGAATACAGCCAATTGACCGGAATTCGTGATATGTCGAAGGTCTTCGACAGCACCGAATATGCCAAGTGGAAGAGCTTCCGGGCTTCGGACGACTCCCGTTATGTGGCTCTCACGCTGCCTCATGTTCTGATGCGCGAGCCTTACGGCCATGACACCCGACAGATCGAAGAGTTCGCCTACGAGGAGGGCGTCGACGGCAAGGATCACTCGAAGTATCTGTGGGGTAATGCCGCTTATGCCCTGGCGGCGCGGCTTACCCAGTCCTTTGCCAAGTTTGGCTGGTGCGCATCGATTCGCGGGGTGGAGAACGGCGGCCTCGTCGAATCGCTGGCCACGCATAACTTCCGCACCGATGAAGGCGATGTGGCCTTGAAGTGCCCCACGGAGGTCAGCATTACCGACCGCCGGGAAAAAGAGCTTGCCGACCAGGGATTTGTGCCGCTGGTGCATTGCAAGGGAACGGACTATGCCGCGTTCTTCAGCGTGCAAACGGCCAACAAGCCCAAGGTCTACGACAAGCCGGAGGCCAATGCCAACGCCAGGCTCTCGGCCCAGTTGCCTTATATGCTGGCCATGTCTCGCTTCGCGCATTACCTCAAAGCCATGATGCGCGACAAGCTGGGCAGCACCATGAGCCGTTCGCAGGCCGAGCTCTTCCTCAATCAGTGGATCGCGAATTATGTGATCGCGGACGACAACGCATCGCCCGCGGCCAAGTCTGAAAGGCCATTGCGCGAGGCGCGCATTGAGGTCATGGAAGTGGCGGGAAAGCCCGGAGCTCTGCGCGCCGTTGCATTCCTGCGTCCTCACTTCCAACTGGATGAACTCACGGTTTCTCTGAGGCTTGTAGCGGATCTGCCCCAACCTGCGGGAAAGTAGATCGATTGCTCCCTGCTTCCTGATCCATCATTCCCCAACCGGCTCTTGAGCGGAGCCGAATACGAAAGGATTGCGACATGGCGGTTGATTACTATTTGAAACTCGACGGCATTCAGGGTGAGGCGGTCACCGAAGGCTTTAAGGATCAGATTCAACTTCTCTCCTTCAGTTGGGGTGGAAGCCAGCACACTTCAGTAGCCGGAACCGGCGGCTCCGGAGCGGGAAAGGTGGATCTGTCAGACATCAGCTTTATGAAGCACTATGACAAGTCAAGTCCGCAACTGTTCAAGTCGCTGATCTCGGGGACGCATATCAAGACCGGGGTTTTGAGTGCGACGAAGGCGGGCGGCGGCGGAAAGCCGTTCCTGAAGATCAGTCTTGGAGAGCTCTTTGTGACCAGTCTCCAGGACTCCGCGTCGAGCGAGATTCCGTCCGAGAGCGTCTCCTTCAGTTACAACACCATCAAGATCGAGTACAGCACGCAGAACGAACAAGGCATTCTTACTGCCGTAGGGGCGGTGAGTTATGACCTCAAGGCCAATAAAGCTTCCTGAGGGACTTGTGACACCATTAGCGCTTTACCGCGAAGGAAAACTGCGGGAGGCCATCAAAGCGCTTGGCGACGAGTTGAGATCCAATCCTCTCGACGCCAAGCGCCGCACGTTCCTGTTCGAGCTTCTTGTCTTTGCCGGGGAGTACGACCGGGCAGAGAAGCAGCTGGACCTTTTGGCGGGAGCGAATGCCGGGGCAGCCGCGGGAACTCTGCTTTATCGAAGCGCGCTCCATGCCGAGCGCACCAGGCAAGCTATGTTTGCCAGCCACGAGACGCCTCCTCTGACGGAAGATGCCGTTCATGGCGGGGTTTGGAACGGAAAACCCTTCAGCGAGATCAGCGACCCGGACCCGCGGATCGGCCCGAATCTTGAGGTCTTCATCGCCGGCAGTTACACCTGGATTCCCATTCACTATCTCCGCAAGCTCGAGGTTGATCCTCCCGCCAACTTGCGCGACCTGATGTGGGCGCGGGCGCGAGTGGAAACCAGCTCCGACTTTCGCCTGCAAGAGCTGGGCGAGGTGCTTCTTCCCGTCCTTTGTCCCCTCTCTTCCCGCCATGCGGATGAGTCTGTCCACCTGGGCCGCGAATCGGCCTGGGAACCGGACGATACCCATGGCGAAATCCCCTACGGCGCGAAGCTGATTCTCATTGACGGGGTCGAGGTGCCGCTCCTGGAGATTCGCAGCATTGTGTGGTCTGCTCCCGAAAAGGAGTCTCAAGATGCCTCTGCGTGAGGATTTGCTTGCGCCGATCGCAGGAGATAATCCTTCGGGCGTGGACCTCTACTATGACAAGGTCTTCGATCAGATCAAGGAATCGCGCAGAGAAGACGAGGACGATCTGCCGGAAGGCGACTGGGAGCGGACCCAGAAGAAGAAGGCCGACCATCGGGCGGTGATCAAGCTCGCAGGCGAGACGCTGGCAAAGAAGAGCAAGGATCTTCGACTGGCTGGCTGGCTTGTGGAGTCGCAGCTCAGGATGGAGAGTTTTTCTGTTCTCGCGCCCGGCATCGAACTTCTTCGCGCACTCCAGGAAAGCTTCTGGCCCACGTTTTATCCGATCATTGAAGAGGGCGGAGATCTTGAGTTGCGCATGCTCACAGTGGAGACGGTCACAGGGCTGATTGCCGCCGCCGCTCGCAAAGTGCCTCTCACCAAAAGCGGTCTGAGCTTTGAGGATTACCTGGCGGCTCACGTCGTCGGCTATGAAAAAGACGCAACGACGGACGCCAAGCAAGAGGCGCGCAAGGATGCCATCGATCACGGCCGTCTGACAGCCGAGGACTTCGATCATGCCTTTGCAGCCACTCCCAAGAGTTTTTATGTGGATGCGAATGCCGCGCTTGCGGAGTCGCTTGAGGCCACGGAGCAGCTCGACCAGTTTCAGCAGCAGGCCTACGGAGACAACTCCCCCAATCTCTCGAAGCTGCAGAATGGGCTGGCGGAGGTTCATCAGATAGCGGAGTTGCTGCTCAACGAGCGGCGCAAGACCGAGCCAGATCCTGTGCCGGCGGCCGAAAAGCCGGCGCCGGGCGCCACGGGCGAAGCACGAGAGCCCGGCCAGACGGAAGAGGGCTCGGAGGGTGAAGCTTCCGGCGAGCCGACTCGGCGCAGGGTTGTTGCTTCTGGCCAGTTAGGCCGGACAGACGATGCTTACGCGCTGGTTGTCGAGAGCGCGGAGTTTTTGTTTCAGAAGGATCCGAGTTCCCCCGTTCCTTATCTTGTCTGTGCCGGTCTAAGGCTGGGCGAAACTCGAATGCAGGGGCCGGTGCCGGCGCCGGGCTTTGCGGTGGGGCCGACTCCGCAGATAAGGCAGTCGCTGCGGACGCTAGCTAATAAGGAAGCGTGGGGGGAGTTGATGCGTGCCTCGCTCCCGATACTGGCGAGCGAATGTGCCAGGGCCTGGCTCGATCTGCATCGCTACATCTGGCGCGCGGCTGAGGAGACCGGGGCAACTGCGATCTCGGCTGCCGTGGCGGGAACGGTGCGAAGCCTTCTCGTCGTTCGCCCCGAGCTGCGCCAATGGACTCTTGAAGACGATACCGGGGCCGCGAATCCCGAGACGCAGCAGTGGTTGGACTCAACTGTTCTTCAATAGCGCAATTGCAGTGTGTCGGGAGGGATGAGTTGGCCAGGACAAAATCTGAACTTCTTGTCACCCAGTCGTTGCTCGATCGCCTGGTCGATCAGGAGCAGTGGCCGGAGACGCGCGCGGCATCCATTGCAATGTATCGCGACTCGCTCAAGCGGGATGTGGAATGGCTTTTGAATACCAGGCAGCCCGTCATGCCGGAGTTGGAATCCTATCCCGCTGTAGCCGCCTCGGTCTTCAATTATGGCTTGCCGGACCTGCACAGTTTCGACGGCTCTGCCGGCAAGGAGCAGAATGCCCTGACGGTTGCCCTGGAAAAGTGCATTCGAACCTTCGAGCCCAGGATCAATCAGCCTCGCGTCTATCTCACCCGCACGGATTTGCTGAGCCGGAGCCTGAAGTTTCATATCGAAGGCCAGATTACTTACGAGAATATGGACGAGGAGATCAAATTCGACACCGTGCTGGAGTTGATCAGCGGCGAGTATGAGGTGAAGTAGAGTCATGCGCGAAGAGCTGCTCGAATACTATGAGCGCGAACTGACCTATCTGCGCCAGATGGGCGGCGAGTTTGCGCGCAAGTATCCCAAGGTCGCCGGCAGGCTTCTGCTCGACCCTGAGCGCTGCGACGATCCGCATGTGAGTCGTCTCCTCGAGGGCTTCGCGCTTCTCGCGGCCCGTGTGCATCGCAGGATCGATGACGATTTTCCGGAGATCTGCGAATCCCTCATCAGGATCATCCATCCGGGCTACCTTCGGCCCACGCCTTCGATGACCGTCGTGGAGTGCCAGCCAGACCCAGCCCAGGGAAAGAAAACCGCGGGCATGCGCGTTCCCCGAGGGACGCCGCTGGTGAGCAAGGCGACGGTCGAGGGGTTGCCTTGCCGCTTTCAAACAGCCTACGATGTGAATCTCTGGCCATTTTCGGTGGCTGCGGCGGAGTGGCGCCAGCCGGAGCGGATGCAGCGTCCGCCCCGCGCGACCGTGGGAGTGCAGGCAGTGGCGGCGGCTCGTTTACGGCTTCGCTGTCAGAGGGATGTGGTCTTTACAGGGCTTCCGCTTTCGCGCCTGCGCTTTCATCTGGCGGGAGATGCGAGCGTCGTGTATTCCCTCTATGAGTTACTTTCCGACAAATGCATCGAGATACAGCTTCGCGACCCGAAGGACGAGAAGAAGCTGATTAGCCTCGACCCGTCCCAGCTTCGAATGATCGGCTTCGACGCCGAGGAAAGCCTCTTGCCCTTTGTGCGGCGCTCCATGGATGGCCACCGGCTTCTCCAGGAGTACTTTGCCTTCCCTGAGAAGTTTCTCTTCTTCGACCTTGAGGGTCTGGAGCCATTGGCGCAGGCGGCCTTTGGCGAAGAGGCCGAAATCGTCTTTCTGTTTTCGAGCTTTGAACGCGCAGAGCGGCAGCAGGTGATGGAACTCGGCGTCAATGAGCGGACATTCCGCCTCGGATGCACTCCGGCCATCAATCTTTTTCCGCAGTCGGCGGAGCCCATTCTGCTCAGTCAAACGCGGCACGATTACACCATCGTCCCCGATAGCCGCCATTCAAAGGTGATGGAGATCTTCAGCATTGAAGAGGTGGTCGCAACCAATCCAAGGCTGCGGCAATCGATCGTGCTGGAGCCCATGCACGCCTATCGGCATCAGACCCGCAACCGCGAGGATCTCGCATTCTGGGTGGCGACGCGGCACCTGAATGAGTTTGGCGAGCGGGAACCCTCGACGATGACCATCTCAGTGGTTGACCTGGCGGGTAGCTTCACGGAACCCGAGGCGGACGTACTGATGGTACGGGCACTGTGCACCAACTTCGATCTTCCCTCCCGCATTCAATATGGGTCGGAATCAGGCGACTTTGAAGCAACCGGCTATGCCGCCGCCAAGACGGTGACTGCATTGCGCCGCCCTACGGCGAGTATCAATCCAGCCGGGGGACAAGGCCATCTGTGGCGGCTGATCTCACTGCTTTCTCTCAACTATCTCTCTCTCAACGAGGGCGGCCGCACGGCCATGCAGGAGATACTTCGACTGCATAACCTCGCCGGTTCGACGGCCAGCGAAAACGAGGTGGGATCGATCTTGAAGATGAATTCCTCGCCCGGCTTTGCGCTGGTCGACTCAGCCTATGGACTGATCCCAGCGCGGGGAACCCAGGTGGGAATGGAGTTTGACGAGCAGCAGTTCACCGGCAGCGGAGCCTATCTCTTTGCCGCCGTACTCGATCGGTTTCTCGCCGGTTACGCCGCGATCAACAGCTTTTCGCAACTGACTGCACGGAGCACCCTGAGAAAGGAGGCGATGGGAAAATGGCCGCCGAGAGCCGGGACTCAAGCGCTGCTGTAACTGCGCAGATAAAGATCGAAGAATCCGCGTTTCAAAGTCTTCGCAAGATGCTCGAAGAAGAGCCGTTTCGCGTGCACTTCTTTCAGGCTGTGCGCATGCTCCAGAAGATGGAGCGCGATCGCAAGCCCGTGGGATACTTCGTCACGCCCCTGGGAGAGACGATCCGCTTTTCGGCGCGCACTTCGCTTGCGTTTCCGCCCAGCGAGCTGCATGATTTGCAGCGCATGGAGAACGGCCAGATGAGCATGACGGTCGAGTTCATGGGTCTCTGCGCCGCGATTTCAGTCATGCCTGCTCCTTATACCGAGTTCTTGATTGCGCGGGCTCGGGAGAAGGACCATGTTATGGAAGATTTTCTCAATATCTTCAACCATCGCATGATCTCTTTCTTCTACCGGGGCTGGGAAAAGTATCGCTTCTTCATCGAGTATGAGAGAACGAAAGAAGACAGGCTCTCCGCGCGCCTGCTGGACCTGTTGGGACTTGGTACCGAGGGCCTGCGTGATCGAGGCGGAATCTCAGATGACGCATATCTGAATTACGTTGGTCTTCTGGGGCGTCATGTGCGTTCAGCAGCCTCGCTCGAGCAGATTATCGAGGATTACTTCGGCGTCAAAGTGCACATCCAGCAATTTGCCGGCGCCTGGAGAAAACTAAGTCCGGAGAATCAAACATGTTTCTCCGGGTTAGGCGGAGATAGCGAACGGCTGGGCGTGGGGGTCGTGGCAGGCGACGAAGTCTGGGATCATCATGGAAGGATTCGCATCTCGCTCGGTCCGATGCGTTTCGAGCAGTATCTCAGGTTTCTGCCAGGCAAGGACGCATATCATGAGCTGGTAGCCTGGCTGAAGTTCTACTCCAATGGAAGCTACGAGACGGAAGTGCAACTGGTGCTGGCGCGGCAAGACGCCCCGTCCTGCGAACTGGGATCGAGCGGGGAAAAGCGTCCGCAATTGGGGTTGGTGAGCTGGCTGAAAACCAAGCCGCTCGAACGCGATCCCGCCGATGCGACTTATCTGGTGCAATAACAAACATCTGATTCAAAGGAAGGGCGTGACAGTGAGCACAAACCTGAAAGCACTTATCGACAAGCTGAACGATACCACGCGGCGGGCGCTTGAAGCCGCGGCTGGCCTGTGCGTTGCGCGGACGCACTATGACATCGAGATCGAACACTATCTGCTGAAAACGCTCGATGGCAGCGACAACGACATTGCCGCAATCCTCAAGCACTTTGGGGTCGACCGCTCGCGCTTGACCAAGGAACTGGAGCGGAGCCTCGACGCGCTGAAGAGCGGCAATGCGCGCTCGCCGGCCTTCAGCCCTACCGTGGTCAAGATGCTCTCCGAGGCGTGGACGGTTGCCAGCATCGACTTCAACGCGGGGAATATCCGCACCGGCTTTACGCTGCTTGCATTGCTGGGCCACGACGAGCTTTCGCGGATCGTGAAAGATATCAGCAAAGAGTTACAAGTTATCAACGTCGAAGGCCTGCGGAGCGCCTTCTACGACATCGTTGCCAAGTCAAACGAGACGCATACCAGTCTGGCTGCCGCCGGCGAAGGGAAAGAGGAGCGTGTCGCCGGGGGAGATGCTGCCGCTCCGGGCGCCAGAGGTAAGACGCCTCATCTCGATCAATATACTGTGAACCTCACCGCAAACGCCAAGGCGGGGAAGATTGATCCGGTGCTGGGGCGCGACCAGGAGGTTCGCCAGATGATCGATATTCTGATGCGCCGCCGTCAGAACAATCCCATCCTTACAGGCGAGGCCGGCGTCGGAAAGACGGCCGTGGTTGAGGGCTTCGCCAATCGCGTAGTGAGCGGCGATGTGCCGCCGGCCTTGCAGGGGATTCACATTCACTCGCTTGACCTTGCTTTGTTGCAGGCTGGCGCGGGAGTTAAAGGCGAGTTTGAAAACCGGCTCAAGGGACTTATCAATGAAGTAAAGTCCTCGACAGAAAAGATCATTCTCTTCATCGACGAAGCTCACACCATGATCGGCGCGGGTGGCGCGGCCGGGCAGAACGACGCGGCAAACATCCTCAAGCCCGCGCTGGCGCGCGGCGAGCTGCGCACCATCGCCGCAACCACCTGGTCGGAGTACAAGAAGTACTTCGAGAAGGATCCGGCACTGGCGAGAAGATTTCAGGTTGTCAAGGTTGAAGAGCCGACCGAAGAGGTTGCCTGCACCATGTTGCGCGGCATCAAGGAATCGCTTGAGAAACACCACAACCTGCGCATTCTCGATGAAGCAGTTACAGCGACAGTTAGGTTGTCGCATCGCTATATCGCGGGCCGGCAACTTCCGGACAAGGCAGTCAGCGTATTGGATACGGCCTGTGCGCGCCTCTCGCTGGGGCAAAACTCGACGCCTCCCCGCCTGGAAGATATTCTGCGCCGCATCGACGCGTTCGAAGTGCAGAAACGCGTGCTGGAACGCGAAACGAAGATAGGCGCGGATCATGCGGAGAAATTGCTTGAGATAGAAACACTAATCGCCTCCGCGGCCGAGGAGCGGGATACTCTCAATGAGCAATGGGAGAAGGAGAAGACTCTGACGGGGAAGATTCGCGAACTTCAAGAGAGTCTTGAGTCGCCAGACAAGAAGAAAACCGACGCGTCTGCGAAAGAGAGCGAAGTCAAAGCTGAACTGGCCCAGCTTGAAACGGAGTTAGCCACACTGCAAGGCGAGAAGGGCATGATGCGCGTTTCGGTGGATGCGCAAATCGTCGGCGAAGTCATCTCCGCCTGGACGGGAATTCCACTTGGCAAGATGGTCCGCAATGAGATTGAGACCGTGCTCACGCTCGATGAGCATCTAAAAAAGCGTGTCATAGGACAGGATCAGGCACTCTTCGCTATTGCGCAGAGAATCCTCACCTCGCGCGCCAACCTCGATGATCCAGTCAAGCCGGTCGGAGTCTTTCTCCTCGTTGGACCGAGCGGAGTCGGCAAGACAGAGACAGCCATTGCGCTCGCCGACGTTCTCTACGGCGGCGAACGCAACATGATCACCATTAACATGTCGGAGTTCCAGGAAGCCCATACGGTGTCTACCCTCAAAGGCTCGCCTCCAGGGTATGTGGGTTATGGCGAAGGTGGCGTGCTGACTGAGGCAGTCCGTCGCAGGCCTTATTCGGTTGTGCTGCTGGACGAGGTTGAGAAAGCGCACCCCGACGTGCTGGAACTGTTTTTTCAAGTCTTCGACAAAGGCAGGATGGAAGACGGGGAAGGCCGCGAGATCGACTTCCGCAACACGATCATCCTGCTCACAAGCAATGCGGCGACCGATACTCTGATGAAGCTTACCGCCGATCCGGAGACCATGCCTGACAGTCTGGGAATGGTTCAAGCCCTCAAGCCGGAGTTGAACAAGATCTTCAAGCCGGCGTTTCTGGGCAGGCTCATGATCGTTCCTTACTTCCCGGTACGCGATGAAGCTCTCAAGCAGATCATCCGCTTGAAGCTCGGGAAGATTCAACGGCGCCTGGCTGAGACCCACAAGATAGCTCTTGTGTATGACGATGTGCTTTTGAACGAGGTAGCCGGTCGCTGCACCGAAGTCGAAAGCGGAGCCAGGAATGTCGATAACATCCTATCGAACACCATGCTGCCCGATCTATCGCGCCAGATTCTGTCGCGGATAGCCGAAGGGACTGTTGCGGACAGGGTAAGTGTTTCAGTCAAGGATGGAGCGCTGACTTACGCCTGGGATGTAACATCCTAACGCACGCAGCGTCCCGTCCGGTGGGCATTTCAGATCATCTTTCCGGAAGTTTGGCAAAGAAGAGGCAGGACTGGCATGGCAACTCTGAAACAGGCAGACCGGTTGATGCAGTTTTCGAGCCCGCTGGGCAAGGATGTGCTGCTGATTGAGTCGCTCGATGGCGCGGAAGGAATTTCGCGCCTCTTCGAGTATCATGTCGAATTGCTCGCAACTGTCGACACCAAGGTCGATCCCAAGTCGATCATCGGCTCCAAGGTCTCGGTTGGGATCACCCTGAACGATGCGCAGGGATCGAGGTGGATCAACGGCATTGTTGCGTCCTTCGAGCAGTGCGCGGGCGACGATGAGTTCGATGTTTACCGGGCGCAGATCGTTCCTTCCATGTGGCAACTCACTTTGAGCTCTAACTGCCGCGTCTTTCAGAGCGAAACAGTTTTGGAGATTGCCAAGAAAGTATTCGGCGAATATGGATTGTCCGTGTCAGATCAGACGAGCAATTCCTACAAGTCGCTTGAATACTGCACTCAGTACTCTGAGACGGACTTTCATTTCGTCTCGCGCTTATTGGAGGAGAGCGGCATTTTCTATTGGTTCGAGCACTCAGACCAGGACAACAAGATCGTATTGGGAGACGGACGAAATGCCTATCAGGACTGCCCCCTGTCGTCATCGGTCTCATATGCCTTGAATAAGAAAGGAGCTGAGGGAGCATACGGGGCAAGGGTCACCGAGTTCACCTCGATGGCAAGCATGGTTTCGGGCAAGCATACAACGGCGGAGTATAACTACCGCAACTTCGCTCGAGCCGATGTGCCGGATAAGAACAGCTCAAGCCTGTTCGGCAAGAATGCCTTCGGTCAGTATCTTTATCCCGCAGGTGGGGAGGGCTATGCAAACGACGGCACCCAGGTGAGCACAGATCTTGAGACGCTGTTTCTTGAGACGCGGGCACTTGCCGCCGATTCCATGGCGGAGGTCTTTCGCGGCTCCGGCAATGCGCGTTCCTTGTGCGCAGGTTATACGTTCACCCTTACCGAAAATCCGCGCGCCGCGTTCAACCGCAAATACCTGCTGACCGCGGTCAGCCACCACGCAAACCAGGTTCCATCCTATCGATCAAGCGACATGGGGCAAGGATCCGGGTACGGCAATCGATTCACGGCGGTTTCCTCGGATATCGTTTTCAAACCCTCGCAGACCTTCGCGAAGCCCAGGATCTACGGCCCGCAGACAGCTCTTGTTGTCGGACCCAGCGGCGAGGAGATTTACCTTGATGCTCTGGGGCGCGCAAAGGTGCAGTTCTTCTGGGACAAGCTGGATACGCGAGGATCGACAGTCGACACCACCTGGGTGCGGGTTGCGCAGCAATGGGCTGGGAATGGATGGGGAGCGTATTTCTGGCCGCGCGTGAACGACGAGGTGGTGATTCAGTTTCTCAATGGCGATCCCGACAATCCAGTGATCACGGGCTCGGTTTATAACGGCGTCAATATGCCCAAGTACGCCCTGCCCGACAGCGGCACACGGTCGGGACTGGTCACTCGGAGCAGCAAGGGCGGCTCAGCGCAGAATGCGAATGAGTTGCGCTTTGAAGACAAGAAAGGGAGCGAGCAGGTTTATCTTCATGCCGAGAAGGACACGGATGTTTCGATCGAGCACGACCGCCGCATCTCTGTTGGGAACAACGATTCACTGATTGTTACAGGAAAGCAGATGGAGCAGATAGGGGACGAATATCACAGGCAAATCAAGTCGAATTCGGTCGAAAAGATAGGTGGAGATTCGGATCTTGGCATCAGTGGTAATCAGACCGAACAGGTGGGAGGAAATCACTCGCTGAATGTCGGCTCCAACCAAAGCATACAAGTGGGTACGGCATATTCGATGAATTCCGGCCAAACTGTGTATATCAACGGCGGGATGAATGTGGTGATTCAAGCCGGGTTGGAGTTAAGCCTGGTGGGGTCCGGGGGCTTTGTCACCATCGGACCTTCAGGGGTTTCGATCTCAGGAACGACGGTGCTGATCAATAGCGGCGGCGCGGCGGGCTCAGGCAGTCCAGGGCAGACACCGAGTCCAAAATCTCCAACCGCTCCCGACCAGGCAGACGATGGAACCAAGGGCGGAAAGATGTAAGGTGAAGTATTGAAGCTCGCGACGGGAGTATGAGTGTGACTAACAAGCGTGAAAAAGATTGCGAGCCGGGCAATTGATTGGTTATGATCGCGCGGCCAGTCAAGCAAAATGGAATTCCCGATAATCCGCGTTCAAGGAGCAGGCACCATGGGCGCAAGCAAGAAGTTCGCACCTTACGGCATCACCATTGACGGCGATGATCAGTATGAGCTTGGCGTCGAACTCGCGCTGCACAGGATTGAATCCAGTTATACAGGGAAAGTTCTGCTGTCCGGAATCAAGAGCACGAGCAAGGCGATACGAATCATCCCTTATAGCAAGAGCGACTGCAATGCGAACAGCTTAGCGCTTGACGGGGTTGCGGCAACGCCCTCCTACCAGTACCTGCTCAAAGGCGGGGGCTCGTTTCAACCAAAGGGCGAACCCGATCTGGTGCGCAACATGCTTCATCTTCCACTCGAACCATACAAAGGAACAGGTACGGGCTCCGATGCAACCGTCCGCTTCACGCCCTCCATGTGGGGATACGGAGTCAAGGGCGCCTGTGCGAAATACGCGGCGGGCGCACCTGGCGCAACTCCCAGCCTGGTTTTGTTTCACGAACTCTCACATGCTTACCGAGCGGCGCGAGGTGCGTTGTATCCCCGCCCCACGATCGGCTCGAGCGTATTCTACGATGACATGGAGGAGTTTTTCGCCGTTGTGTTAACCAATGTGCTCGCTACCGACCCGACGTTCGGTACAGCCAATCGGGGCCTGCGCGCCGATCACACGGGGCACTCGACTTTGGCTGCCAATCTTTCCACGTCCAAAGGCTTCGTCGCGAGTATCCCTAATCGCAACATGATGAAGGAGCTAGTTGAATCAGAACCGGACCTCGTCAAAGCGTTGCGCGGCTCACAGAGCACATTTAATCCATTCGCCGAAGCCCTTGACGCAAAAGCTGACGGGAACAAAGCCGATGCCGGCGCGAAGACCGTGGTTGTGGCTTCAGGCGATTCGCTCTCCACCCTCGCGGCCAAATACTATGATACGGTCGAATATTGGCCCCTGCTATGGGACGCAAATCGACAACTCGTTGGGCCCAATCCTAACCGGGTTGCTCCGGGAATGCAGCTAAGCGTGCCGCCGCTGTCCTCTTTTACGCCAGCACAGCTTGCCGACGCACGGCGGCGATTTCCCACCTGGCGGAATTACTGATTCAGTCGCTCACTGCCGGGCGGGAGATAAATTCATGGGTGACGTATTGAACAGCTAGCCGTTCGCACTTTGGCCAGCGAGCGATGAAGCGGACGTATCTTCGAGGAACGATGGGTGACGATTGACGCAGACATTGGCACAACCCGGCGCAATTGACCAGTTTCCCTCCGTCGGAAGATGGAGTGTTACCGCGATGCCGGGAGGCTGGCTTTATGTCGCGGAGTTTGGGATACGCAAGATGGCGATGCAAGCGGGGCAAGTGGGCGCAAGTGTGGGCCTGGGACAAGACACGCTCGGGTCGGAGAATGGCCTTGCGGAGTACATTGAGAAACAGAAGAAACTCATCGCGAGTCACTTGAGCGAAGCAAGGTTTGCCGGCCCCCAGGCGACCGGTTTTACAGGCGCGGATGAGGCTCAACTACTTTTTGTGCGCCACAACGCGCCGTCGATCGGAAGCATGTTACATGCCCAGACTTATGTGCGAGTGGGCCGTTGGCTGGGCATAGTTACCTTGACGGCGCTGGAGGCGCAACTAAGAGTAGTGCGTCCAGACTACGAGGCATTTGTGAGGGGCTTGCACATTAGCCCGGATCGATCGAGTTGACACCGATAGTGGAGAGAACCTGATGCCGCCAGCAGCAAGAGTCACCGACATGCACACCTGTCCGATGGTTACTGTGCTTGTGCCTCATGTGGGCGGGCCGATACTTCCTCCGGGCGCGCCGACGGTGCTCATCGACTTTCTTCCTGCTGCAACCGTAAGCACCATGGCGACCTGCGTAGGTCCGCCGGATGTGATCGTGATGGGATCGACGGGGGTCATGATCAATTTTCTGCCCGCTGCGAGATTGGGGGATCCGACCGCGCACGGCGGAGTGATCGTATTGGGGTCCCCGACCTGCATCATTGGGGAGATGGGGTCGCCGTCGCCGGGTGCGGGCGGAATGGGCGGCGTGGTAGCCGGCCTGGCCGCCAGCGGAGTAACTCAGCTGCAACAAGACCCGTCAGTCTATTCCACCGCGGGAAGCACAGTCCCCACTGCAAATGCATCGTCAAGCGCGTCGGCACTACAGAATTCCCAGTTCAATAAAGTCAAGGCTGACAGGGTTCGCCCTGGAACAAATGGCAAGGTTGCGGTCATTGGACGGAGCATGGCCAATGCAGTAACCCCGTACACTGAGGGGCTGCAGAAGCAAAGCAGCGTGGAGACTTTCAGCGGTGACAAAATCTCGCCGGCGGCACAGGCGGAATGGAAGAATCTGAAGAAGCAGCATGCTCCGGATCCTATTCCGGAAGACGAGGTAAAGAAGTCGCAGATGTTCAAGGAGAATCAGGCCTGGGCGAATAAACTGGCCGATCACGGTTACACAGTTGTGGACGTGGATAATCCCACGAATGAAAAGCCCAGTCCATTCTACGATATGGAAAAACAAGTCCTATTCGGCGACAACAGCGCTGCAGGAGCAAAATAATGAATTTGGATGTCTTGGAGCTCGCGGGAGATGATGCCGTTGTCAATGAAGTGCTGCACCAGCACGCTCCCGGGTTTGCCGCACGCGGGTTTGATTTCAAAGAGGTAACTCTGGAAGGATCGCAAGAACTGGGTCGCTTCCCTGTCTTTCACTTCCTGAACGAACAGACGGCAATGGGAATTGATCTCTCGTTCTGCGCCGCAGTCCGGGGACTGAATGGGGGCTTTAACGTACTCATCATCAAGCCGGTGAATAAAAAGCTCGACGTTGAAGACTATCTCAAGGAGCATGGACGCGAAGCGCTGACTCGGTTTTTTACCTATCGCGCCCCATCGACAAATCTTCGCAACTTCGCCGATGAGTTTTTACAGATGTTTGTCGGGTTGCTGGACCGCGATCTAAAGCCAATCCTGGAAGGCAAGACCTTTGAAGAGACCCCGATCGATTGGATGGGCTATAAGTGATGCTTCACTGAGCGGTCGAGTCCCAAATCTTCAACAACGCGGGAGATATGTAAGCTCGCACTGGACTGTAGTTAGCCTTTCGAGCTTCCTGAAAGGCTGACAATGCGTCCGGCGAAGGTCCCTGCCACTGCGCTCGCGGGGTTTGCAGCATCGACCGGTCGATCAGGGTCGCTCCCAGATAGAAGTCGGCCACGCCTGGGTTCTTGGCGGTCTGCGGGGCCTCCAGATAGTTCATGAGCGCGCGCTGGGCATCGTCGAACTGCGAATGGTAGAAATACCGGATTGCCGCGATCAATTCGTTTCTGGCAGCCGCCGGATCGTTCTTGATCAACTGTTCGATTCTGGCCATATTGCTCTGCGCATCCTGATTGCCGGGCTGCAGCTTCAGAATGATGGCGTAACTGTTGAGAGCATCCTGCAGTTTGCCCTGCTTCTCCTCATTCCGCGCGTCGTCGAGCGCCTTGCTCAATTTCTTGGTGATATCTGCGCTCGAATCGGCTTGAGGCTTGGATGTGGAAGCTGCCGGAGCGCTCTTTGCTTGCATGGATTTCTGCAACTCAGCAATCTTTCCCGAGGGGTCATCCGGTCCATTGGGGTTCAGGTTCTTCGCCAGAGTCAATTGTCTAATAGCTTCCTGGGGATTGCCGCTCCCCATCTTTTGGGCCTGATCAATGAATCCCTTGTAGGCGTTGACGTTGTTGACATACTGATTCGCGGCCGCCCTGATATCGGAGTCGGCAATGCCCTGAGTCAGCGAGTTGACGGCCTGGAAGTCACCCCTTGTCCAGGCGGACTGCACCTGGGCAAGAAGTTTTTCGTTCTTGATTCTGTTCAGCAGGAACGCGGCCTGGCCGGACAACTTGGGGTCATAACTTGAAACAAGCCGGGCCTGGGATTCCGACTTTTCCAGGTCATGATTCTTGTAGGCCGCAATGGCGATCGCCAGTGAGGCTGTGTCGTCCTGAATCAGACCCGAGCGATAACTATTGCAGGTATCGGCGTATTGTTTGTTCTTAGGTTCCAGTTGGGCCGCCGCGCAGAAATCCTGGACCTGCTGGGCGCGGTTGCTGCCTTCGCTCTTGGCTTTTTCAGTCAGATCCTTCGCCTCCTGCTTTGGCTTCTCCTCTGCATTCAGCCCCGGCGGCAGCGCGCCGAATAGGAGGAGGCAGACGAGGCAAACAGCTCTCCGCAGAGTCATTTTGCCCCTCCTATAATTTCGTCGATCGCCCGGTCGTCGATCGGCTTGAATTCGATGCTGCATACCTGCTCGGATTGCCCCACATCGCATTGTTGCGTCTGATGGGTTCCATCAGGGGCCTTGAAGTCCACGGCATATCTTCCGGCTGGAATCTGGTCGAGGCGCATCGGAGTCGAATGATCCCCGGCAGGAAGGGGCACAACTTTGCCTTTGTCCGAGGTCACAGTTACGACCTCAGCATAAGGCGCGGCGTTGAGTTCGAGAACGCCCATCACCGGAGCAGGCGCGGATCGATGGGACCAGTACCAATATCCTGCGCCAGCCGCTCCGAGCACGAGGATAACAATGACTGCGATCAAGAGACCGTGCGATGATCCTGCCTTGGCCGCCGCTGGCACGGCTGTTGCCGCCACCTGGACCTGCGGTTTAGGAGCAGCCTTGCCTGCTTCCTTGGTCAAGCGTTTCAAGCTGGCTTGCAATCCGGCGTCGGCAAATTCGGCGGCATCAGCCACCCGTCCGAGCGCCTCGGCAGCTGTGGGCCGGTTGCTTTGCTGAATGGCTTGCGTAGCCGATTCGATGGCCGCGGTCAGCAGTTCATTGGCAATCTTCGCGCGCCCGGCCTTGAACTCAGCGATGGCCGAGGAGATGCGCGGAGAGACGCCATAGGTGCGCTGCGCTGATTCGAGCCCGGTGAGGCCGTTGCGCAGATCATGCTTCTTGAGTGCGTCGCCGGCTTCGCGAATTGCCTCGCTGATCAGACGTTCGCGCTCATTGCTGGCGTCCAGCCTGGCGCGCAATTCGCGCACGCGCGGATGCTGCTGAATCTCCTGGGGCTGGCTCGACAGCAGCTGCAATGCCTGTTCAACGTTGCTTTCACTCATCGCCTGCGCACGGCTCATGAGCGCATCGATGCGCCGGTTCAGCTCGGCAAGGCTGGCGGTCGACTGACGCAATAGTTGCTCGACGGATGCATCTCCGGTCTCAGCAGCAGCGCGTTGCAATAAAGAGATGGCGGCATCGAAGCTGCCGGCAGCGATAAGCGCCTGCGCATCTCGGATGGCATTCGCCGCTGTCTGACTTATCTCGATCTTTCGCTTCTGCTCCCGCGCATAAGTCAGCAGGGAACCAATCTCCGGAGCATCGGCATACTCAATCGCCGCAGTTTCCAGAATCTGTACCGCCTGGTCGAATTGCTTTTGATCGATGGCCGCCTGCGCCTGCTTCAGATACTGAGCTTTCCGCTCCCCGGTGCTAGCCCTCTTGACTTGCTCGGTGACCTTTTCATCCAGGGCAATCAACCTGGAGTCTCCGGGTATCTGTTCGAGCGCCTTGCGGACAACGGCGAGAGCCTCTTGAGGGCTGGCAGAAAGAAGATCGTAAACTCGCAGCGATGTTTCATCCACCAGCTTCTTTGCCGCCTGTTCGCGCTGCCTTGTCTCGGCATCTGCTTTCAACTGCAACAGCACGGCCTCACCGGGAAGGCGCTCCTGCGCGCGCTGAATCAGAGTCAGCGCGCGCTCGTATTCTTCGGCGGTAATGCATTCCGAAATCTCAGCGACGATCTGCTCGATGATCTTGCGGCGTCGCAGCTCCTCCTGGCGCTCCAGCGCGCTCTGGTATAGCTGCTGGGTTTCGCCGTCTGTCGGGTCAATCTCCAGCGCCGCGCGCAGACTCTTAATGGCTTCGGTATATTGCCGGGCGGCAAGCTGGCCTCGCGCGGCCTCGTTGAACTCCCGGCGCGCGCGCTCCCTGCCCGCCCGCTCCGACTCTTGAACGATCCTTGCGCGCTCGTTGCGAAGATCCGTATTGCGCTCATCGAGTTGAAGGGCCTTGTCAATCAGTTCGCTGGCAGCTGGGAAGTTGCTGCGCCGGCGAGCTTCCCTGGCTTGCTCGAGCAGAGATGTAACTTTGTCTGCCTTTTCCTTTAATCCGCGAACGTGCTCGATCTTTTGTGGCAGTTCGGAGTTAGTCCTGTCGATTCCGGCGGCCTGATTGTAAAACTCAAGCGCCTCAGAGTAGCGTTGCGTGAGAACCGCCTCCTCGGCCTCTCCCAGCAATTGTTGAAGCTGCATCGACTTCTGCTGGCGCGAGATCTTCTCCTGCACCTCGCGGAGCAGCTTCTTGACTTCAGTATTCTGCGGATTGAGCCGCTGCAGGTCGAGCAGCACCGGCCGGACATTTGTCCACTGCTCGCGATCGATCAGCTGTTTCACGTTGCCCAGCGCTTCATCCACGTGTGCGCGCTTGAGATCGTCGTTGACAGCCTCGATATCCGCGGCCATCTCCTCGGCTGTCTCGTACCGGTCGATGGGGTCTTTTGCAAGCGCGCGGTCAATCACATGATCAAGGGCAGGTGGATAGCCGGCGTGGATGCTCGACACCGGCTCATGCGCTTCACGGATGACCCGGTGCAGAGTGGCGGGATCGTCGCCGGGGAAGGGCAGCCGTCCGGTAAGCAACTGGTAGAGAATGACGCCCACCGACCAGATATCCGCCCGGCCGTCCGCGGTCTTGCCCAGCAGCCTCTCCGGCGAGATGTAGTGGAAGGTGCCGATCACCATGCCCGCTTGAGTATGTCCGGATTGACTCTCCAGGCGGGCCACGCCAAAGTCGACAATCTTGACGCTTCCATCCGGCTGCACCATGACGTTGGCCGGCTTGATGTCCCGGTGGATGACTCCATGCTGGTGGGCATATCCCAATCCGAGGCAAACCTGACGAGTGATTTCCAGCTTCTCGATCAGTGAAAGCGGGCGCCCGTCGCGGAGCAGATGCTCCAGCGAATCTCCCTTGACAAACTCCATGACGATGTAGGGATTGCCATCCTGCTCGCCGAAGTCGTATACCGTGACGATGTTGGGATGATTCAGGACACCCGAACGGGCCTCGAGCAAAAAGCGCTGGCGAAGCTCCTCGGTCGCCTCGGTGAGCGTCTTGATCGCCACCTCCCGGCCAACGGACTTGTCCAGTCCCCGGTAGACGACTCCCATGCCGCCGACGCCCAGGATGCCCAGGACCTGGTATTTGCCGATTTGAGTGACGGTCGTTCCGGAATCCATGGCCAGACATCCGATTCAAAATAGATTTCAAGCCGGTAACGGGGCAAATCCCCACGATTCTGTACCAGCTTGGCGAGAATCCAGAAGATGCTATGAAGGCTTGGTATTTGTCGTATGTATGATGGCGATCTTCGTCTTCCCGTCGTTCTGGGATGCCTTGGAAGTGATCGTCACCATGACAGATTCTTGTTGGCCTCTGCCAAGTGTGATGATGGCGGCGTCCTGAGTATCCATGACCGAGGCAGCGCTGCCAAGCTTGCCCTTGTAAAAGTCCACCACCTGATGCTTCGAGTCCGTCGTGAGGAAGATGCCGGTCACCATCGCTCCGGTGGGCAGGCTCATCTTCATCCCTCCCTTGACGGGCTCGGCGCCCGGATAGATATCCGTTCCAAGATCGGCCGCGCTGTAAGTCGCGGTGGCGTTGAGGTTGACGGTGCCGCCGGGCGTGCTCATCGTCATCTGATCGCCGTTGCCGCTTACGTGAACGGCCCGTGCAACGCGCCAGACCATGAACCCAAAGGCTCCCGCTCCGAGAATGCCGAGCCCGACAAAGATGGCGACGACGATGAGGATGATCTTGACCGCGCTGCTGCCGGAACGGGCCGGCGGAGCGGCTGGTTGGACAGAGCCCGCAACGGCGGAACCCGCGGCCGCTGGAGCGCCACATGCCGCGCAGAATTGCCTATCGGAGGAACCTTCAGCTCCACATTTCGCACAGAAGCTTGCCATGACGATCTCCTTGCCTTTCACTCCGCGAACAGGGGCTTCTATGATGTATCGCGGCTACGAGCCAATATACCTCAAGTTGCTAACGCCATGTAAGTCTTTAGCATCCATTTCCATTCCCTGAATCGATGAAAATCTGAGCTGCGGGATTTGGGGAGACAAAGGCCGGTTCTGGCTCCGTGTTCTGACGAGTTCCCTAAGACCAGAAACTTTGGAAAGTCACGTAGAAACAGCCGAGCCCCGAGAGTGCGCGAGCCGCCTCCCGGAGTTGCGAGCATTCTTGTCAAGAGGAAAGAAGATCGGGAGGGGATGGAGGATGGCTCGAAGCGGTCAAAAAGCAAACGAGGGCTGGGATCGCTCCCTGCCCTCGCATGTGCCCTCACTTGTGTCTGTTAGATTCTGCCGGAATCCGGCCTACTGGGTTTAGAGCGGCTGCACGTCGGCAGCCTGCCAGCCCTTGGGCCCCTTCACTACGTTGAACTGCACTGCCTGACCTTCTTGCAAGCTCTTGAAACCGCTTGAGTTGATTGCAGAGTAGTGCACAAATACGTCTTCGCCGTTCTGGCGCGAAATGAAACCGAATCCCTTCGCGTCATTGAACCACTTCACAGTGCCTTGTTCCATTTTGATCGTGTTCCCTAGCATTGAATTGCGCTGGATGAATCGGAGCGACCACTGGCAGAATCTTGCTTGGTTGGGCGAGTACTGCTCACGCCCGCTTCGGCTCTAACGCTGCTGACAGTGTAGCATCCTTCCAATGGATTCGCCGCCGGAACTGCCGCTTTTTCGTCCCATTTCGCTTTTTCCCGCTTCCGGAACATGTTGATCCGTATGGTTTTATAATGGAACCTTCAACTGTTACGGTGAAAGGTCGCCATGCCCAGGGATCCTGTACCCCATCTGTTATCGCGCGCCACACAACTGCTCGAAGATCAGTTCGCGGCGTTGCCCGCCTTTGAGCCGGCTTTGGATTCCGCGGCCAGCCAGGCAGCGAATGCCCAGGTTCTGGAGGACGTTGCCCGCCGGCTGGGCGACAATTATCCCTACTTTCACCCGCTCTATGCTGGGCAGATGCTCAAGCCGCCGCATCCGATGGCGCGGGCGGCCTATGCGTTGGCCATGAACATCAATCCCAATAACCATGCCCGCGACGGCGGCCGCGCCAGCTCGGAGATGGAGATCGAGGCCGTCCGCGAGATCGCCGGCCTCTTCGGATGGACGGAATTCCTCGGCCACCTGACCTCAAGCGGCACGATGGCCAACCTGGAGGCGCTGTGGGTGGCCGGACAGCTGGCTCCAGATAAACGCATCGTCGGCTCCAAGCAGGCGCACTATACCCACCAGCGAATCTCCGCAGTGCTGAAGCTGGACTATACGGCCATTGCCTCCGACCAGCGCGGGCGCATGAGCTTCGATGCCTTGGAGGCCGAACTGCGCAAGGGCGATGTTGGAACGGTGGTGGTCACGCTGGGGAACACAGCCATTGGCGCGGTGGACCCGCTGCACCAGATCCTCGCGCTGCGCGAGCGCTACGGCTTCCGCGCGCATGTCGACGGGGCCTACGGCGGCTACTTCCGGCTGATAACGGACGACTTGGCCGAGCCGTCACGCCGTGCCTATGCGGCCATCAGCCAGGCCGATTCGATCGTCGTCGATCCGCACAAGCACGGGCTTCAGCCCTACGGCTGCGGCTGCGTGCTCTTTCGCGATCCGGCGGTGGGGCAGCTTTACAAACATAATTCTCCCTATACTTACTTCACCTCAAAGCAATTACACCTCGGCGAGATCAGCCTGGAGTGCTCGCGGGCCGGGGCAGCGGCAGTGGCTTTGTGGGCCACGCAGCGGCTTCTACCGCTCAAGCCGGGAGGCGAGTTTGCCCATGGTCTGGCTCGCGGCCGGGCGGCGGCGCTGGAACTCGACCGGCGGCTGAGGGCTGATGAGCTGGGCCGCTTCGAGGCCCTGGCAGCCGGCGCACCCGAGCTGGATATTGTGGTGTGGAAGCTGAAAGCTGAGACGCCGGAGCGCTCCTCCGAGCTGGCGCAGAGGGTCTTTGATGCTTGCGCCGCGAGGGACTTGCATCTGGCGCTTGTGCAATTGCCGCGGCACTGGTTTGAGCCGGAGAATCGTGCGGCCAGCGGCGCGGGATCGGTGACCTGCCTGCGTTCCGTCTTAATGAAACCCGAGCACGAGGCGTGGCTGGACGCGATTTGGGAGCGGTTAACTGCGGCCTGCGCCGAGGTGATGGGAGCCTAAGGAAGATAGCAGGGTGAATTCAGTTTGCCACAGCGAAAGAAAACGTTATCATCTTGACTGGGAATCTCTTCTTAAGCCACTTTGCTCCGCCTCGGCGGCATGATCGCTCCTATTTTGAGCGCAATCGAGTTGTCTGGTTCAGTTTTCGCGATAACGATCCACTGACCCCTGTTCACTGTCCACTGTTTCGAGGGTGACGCCCATGCTTGACCCAGCCGTTTTCCGTTCCAAGCACCTTGCCCGCTTCCACGCCGAGCCAGCGATCTTCGTCGCGCCGGGCCGCGTCAACCTGATCGGGGAGCATACCGATTATGCCGAGGGCTTCGTCATGCCCGCCGCGATCGACTTCGCCACCCTGGCCGGCATCACGCCGCGTACCGACGGAAAGATTGTCATCTATTCTGAAAACTTCGGCGAGGAGAAGTGCCTTGACGCGTCAGCGCGGCCGGCCCAGCCCAGCAAGCACTGGAGCGACTACCCGCTCGGAGTGGTTGCAGTCCTGGCCGGAGAATGCATTCCGATCCCCGGATTCAGCCTGAGCCTGTGGGGCGATGTCCCGCTGGGGTCGGGGCTCTCCAGTTCCGCCGCCCTTGAAGTGGCGACGGCCCTGGCCGTTCTATCGCTCACCGGCGCAAGTGTATCGGGGCCCGTGCTGGCCCGGCTCTGCCAGCGCGCGGAGAACGAATTTGTGGGAGCAAGCTGCGGCATTATGGACCAGTTCATCTCGGCAAACGGCAAAGAGAACCACGCACTGCTGTTGGACTGCCGCGATCTCAGCTTCAAGCTGGCGCCGATTCCGGCCAACGTGGCGTTGGTCATCGCCAACACCATGGTCAAGCACTCCATTGCCGGGGGCGACTACAAGACCCGCCGCGCCGAGTCCGAGGCCGCCTGCGCCGTCATCGCCAGCCACCGGCCCGGAGTCACTTTTCTGCGCGATGCGACGCTTGAGGACCTGGAAAAATGGGGTCACGAGATGGAGCCTAAATCGCTGCTGCGCGCCCGCCACATCATCAGCGAAAACCTGCGCACGGTTGCCGCCGCCGAGGCGCTTGCCAAGGGCGATCTGGCTGAACTAGGCCGCCTGATGGCCGAGGCGCACCGGAGCTACAGCCAGGACTTCGAGGGCAGTTGCCCAGAGGCCGACGCCATGGTTTCACTGGCCCAGGATCTGCCCGGCATGATCGGAGCGCGCCTCACCGGCGGAGGCTTTGGCGGCTGCACGGTTAATCTTGTGCAACGGAGCGAAGCCGCTCCGTTTGCCAAGGCACTCGCGGGCCGCTATGCCACTCAAACCGGGATTCAACCCCAGATTCACATCTGCCACGCCTCCGACGGCGCTCACCGCCTGGCGTAGGCCCTAACAATTACACTCTAGGGAACCTCTGCGCAGGTGCATGATTTTTCATTGACAGCGCGAGCGCAGTTGATTTTTTTTGATTTTGCATCGGTTTTTTGCCGAAAAAACAGGG
>Ga0302189_10000453_pt1 | contig 35746 bp, 35 predicted proteins | sample II_Bog_E2_2_FD_194551 | JGI IMG/M metagenome (GOLD analysis project Ga0302189, IMG submission 194551) | Peat permafrost microbial communities from Stordalen Mire near Abisko, Sweden - II_Bog_E2_2 | ecosystem: Environmental > Terrestrial > Soil > Wetlands > Peat | place: Sweden: Abisko...
GTTGCTCGGCCGGGGAGTTTGAGGCTGGAGCACTGGTGGTGGCCACGGGGGGACTGTCGATTGAAAAGATGGGAGCCACAGGGCTTGCGTATGAGCTGGCCGCGCAGTTTGGACTGAGGGTTGTTACGCCACGGCCGGGGCTGGTTCCTCTGGTTCTGGATGGGGAGGAAGCGGGCTGGACGGAGTTGGCGGGCGTTGCGGCAGAGGTTGAGGTTTGGATTGAGGGAGCTGGAAGCCCGGTTCGCGGGCCGGTTCGCTTTAGGGAGAAGATGCTGGTGACGCATCGCGGGGTAAGCGGGCCGGCGGTGCTGCAGGCGTCTTCGTACTGGCGTGCGGGGGACCGGTTGGTGATGGACTTTGCGCCTGGATTGGCGGGCGAAGCTGGATTGCTGCAGCCGCTGATGCGTTTGGGTGCGCGGCGGGATTTGGCGGCGGTGAAGCAGGCTCTGAGGGAGGTGTTGCCACAGCGGCTGGCGGGATTTCTGGCGGAGGCCGTTGCTCCGGCGGGCTGGGGGAATGCGGCGCTCAAGGCCGGCGAGCAGAGGCTGCGCCGGTTTGCGCTGCATCCGGCGGGTACGGAGGGGTTTGCCAAGGCTGAAGTTACCGTGGGCGGAGTGGATACCGATGGGCTACAGGCGCGAACCATGGAGGCGCGGACAACGCCGGGGTTGTTTTTTATTGGAGAAGCAGTGGATGTGACGGGGTGGCTGGGTGGGTTTAATTTCCAGTGGGCATGGGCTTCGGGGGTAGCGGCGGGGATGGCGGTGTGAAGGCAGGGACCAAGGGACTGAAGGACCAGGGACTGGGGGACTAGGGAATAGGGGTTAGGCTTCGGCTTGAGGTTCGGCTTGGGTAGCGGGTTTGGTCTGGTCCAATCTGCTCATAACTTCCGCGAACAACAAGGGGGCAAAGCCGGCGAAGCGATCGCCGGGGCGGCCCTCGGCTTGCATCCAGTTAAACAGGAAAACCAGTGGAATCCAGCCGGGGGTGTTCTCATCCAGCTCGGCCCCGAGGGAGCCGAGGGCACGGCTGAACCGGAGCGGGAGGTTGACCTTGGTGACCGGCATGGCCATATCGGAGCATTGCTCGGGTGGGGAGGTAACAAGGTACTCGCGGCAGGCGAACGGGCGAATGGGGTAAATGGAGCAAGCCTCGTCCTCGAGAAAAGGACAGGGGACCTGCACGGAAAAGTAGTCGAAGACGACTTTCAGGCCGGAATCGGATTGTACCCGCCAGTCTTCGCTGGCGATTCGATCGAGAATGCCTGCCTCGGCCAGCTTGGCGAGCGCGCTTTCGAAGCGTTGAGCGAGTTCCTGCTGTTTGGCCTCAGGCTGGGAGCGGATCCAGTCGGCGAGAGCCCCAGCCTCAAAGAGGCTTATCGGGACCATCATGCGGCAGCAGGCTCCGCAGCCTGCCTTGCAGGAGATGGGCTGGCCGGTCTGGCTCAGTTTGGAAGCGACGCCAGCGAAAACCGAGTCCGACAGCGAATGCAGGACGGGCAGAATCTGGGTGAGGCTTCGATAGCCTGCCGGGATGTTCACGACGGCGGTGATTTGGTCGTCGCCGGAGCCGAAGGTGAACTCGGCAGGCAGCGTGTGCGGCGGTTGCTCAGTCATTGAATCAGCATTCTAGCGGAACTGTGCACTGGCTTGCCTGGCGACGGAAGTATATTTCTGTGTCCGGCAGGCTAGGCGTCTTGCGGCGCTGGAGGTTTGGGAGTGCTCATGCGCTGGAGGAAGCTAAAGAGAACCTCAGGGCCGGTTGCGGAGCCTGTCTGGTTGAAATGCGACCCTGCTTCCATCCAGTTGAGGAGGAAGACGAGTGGAATCCAGCCGCGCGCTGTTTCATCGCCCTCGGCGGAAATTTGCTTCAGCATCGGGAAAAAACTCCGTGGCAATGGAACACCCTTGACCTGGAGGGTGCTGGGATCGAAGCAGTGCTCGGGCGCCGAGGTTACGAGGTATTCTCGGCAGGCGAAGGGGCGGATGGGGTAGATGGAACAGCTTCCGTCTTCAAGGAAGGGACAGGGAATGCGCTGGTAAAGGTAGTCGAGGGCTAGCTTGAGGGCGGCTTCAGTTGGACTGTGCCAATCCTCATGGGCCATGCTTTCCGTGAGACCGGCAGCGGAGAGATTGAGGAGGGTCTCGCGGAATCGCCGGGCCAACTCCTGCTGTTGGTCTGCGGGAAGGGTGCGAATCCATTCGGCGAGGGCTTCGGCCTCAACGAGACTGATGGGAACCGCCTGGTAACAGCAGTGCGCGCAGCCTTGCTTGCAGGAGATGGGTTGGCCGGAAGCTGCCAGATCAGAGGAAACATCGTCGATGAAGGTGTCGTCGAGGCCCTGTAGCAAAGGAAGGATTTGTACGAGGTTGGAGGGACCGGCAGGGACGAGCGTGGTAACTGATAATTGGCCGCCCGCGAGTGCCAGCGAGAATTTGACCTCGACAAGGTTCTGAGGCGCGGGAGGCTGCTGGTCCATAGACTTTGCATTGTAGCGAAAGTGCCGGCAGGCGCGGAATTGCTACTGCTGGATTGGCTGCGCGGGTGCGGGCGGAGGGGTTGGCGGCGCGCCGGGCCTGGTGGGAGGGGTGAGGACGAATCCGTTGCGGACGAGAGCGAAACCCTGCTCTGGGAGTTCGGCTTGAAGAAGCTGGTTGTCGGGGCCGGAAAAAAGGTGGGTGGAACCGTCCGCGATGTTGGCCACAAGGTGGTGGACGACGATGGACTTGCCATCGAGGGTTCCCTGCTCGTCGGCGTAAGTGACAAGCTGTACCGGTTCGATGGAGCCCGCCAGCTTGGGAACGATGGCCCAGAGTCCGGCATTGTTGCGGGCGACGGCGAGGGCGAGCAGGGTCTCAAGCGCGCCGGGGTCGAAGTCTGGCAGGAAGACGGCGCCGGGATGCGGATCGAGGCGAGTCGTGGTGCTATGTCCGTTGGCCGATGTATTGATCAGGATTTGAGCTGTAGAGGTGAGGGATTCCGGCGCACAGACGACGTTGACGGCCTGGCTGTTTACGATGGCGCTCAACTGGACGTGGCGCAGGTGGTTGGCGGACGAAAGCAGCTCGGTTTTGGACAGCGCGTAATCGAGACCCGGCATGGCAATGCGCACCAGGGAAGACGAATTGTAGCCATGAGGCGTTGCGGTGAAATCGAAGGAGGCGGTGCCCACCGCGTGGCCATGCTGAGAGACGATGAAGCTGCCGGACTGGGCCCTGGCAGGGGATGGATTCAAGGCGAGCAGCGCAGTGAGGCAGAGGAAAGCAAAGTTACGCAAGGGATTTGTGCATCCTTCCTGTTGGGTTAGACACGGGAACGGGGAAAGAGTTGTGGGAAGGCAGGGAACAGGGAATAGGGAATAGGGATTAGGGAATAGGAATCGGTGCCGCGTAGGGGGCGGACGGGGCTGGGAGGCGCGTTACGGTGGGGCTGCAATCGGGACATTTTGCGGTTTACTCCTGAGTTACTGGGTACCCCCACCCCTATCTCTGCGAATAAGTGCATTATTTTCAGTTGGATACGGAGAGAGCTTCGCCGTAGCTATCTGATTCTGCTGGGGTTCGCCGCAGATATGAGTAAACAATAGGGTTACGGCAGATTTCTGCCGGTTGCGCCCAGCTTTCAGCTATCTGTTCTCAGATTTGATTCGGAGTAGATGGGTTGTGATCGACGTTATGAACCTATTGTGCGCCAATGTCGCGTAATTATATGCAACGAAAAGGGTGGTATTGAGGGGAAATAGATTTACGCGCTCCACCCGCCTCTGCCACGGCGTCCGGATGGACGCGAACCGGTTTCATCCGCGCTGCTTGGCGAGAACCCTTGCGTCCATTCTGGCAAGAACGTCTTCGAGCGGAGCCATTTCCACAGTTCCGGAATCGATCGCGTTGAGACGGAGCTGGATCTCGCTGTCCCAGGCTGCCTCGACTCCAGCAGCATCCTCGCTGCTCGTGTCTACACTCTCCCAGAGCGAAATGGCCAGCAGAATACGCTGATCCACGGGCAACTCGCAGGCGATTTGTCGGACTTCCTGGAAGGAGTGCGGCATGGAGAGATTGTAGCGCGGAATGTGATGTAATTCGGCAAAGCTATTTGCTGCCGCGAACAGACTTGCGCGGTTGATGAACCAACTCCGCGACTTTTTCTGCGCACCAAAGCTTTATCAGGGATTGATACGGAACATCGAGCTTGCGTGCGTGGCTGCGAATGGTGTTCAGGACATCTTCAGGCATGCGCAGGGAAATCGTCTCCGTGGATGGGCGTAGTTTGGGAAAGGTCACCAACTTGGCCTTGCTCCAATCTACGTAATCGGTGCTGTCGTTATCCGGCGACTCCCAGAAGGCGCGCTCCTCGGCTTCGCTCGCGAACTCAGGAATGGGTTTTAACTGCTTGCTCATCGACCGCTCTCTCTTTCCGGCTCATAACGCGCGCGGAGATTGGGCGAATCAGCGTCCCATTTCCACGCTCGGTGTAGGTTACGTGCAACCTGCGGTCCAGGTCGGTCCGGCCAAGTGCATGGAATCGACGCTCCTGTAGGCTGTGTTTCGAATCTGCGGCAAGGAGAAGTGGGGAATTCATGAACACTTGCTCCACCTCTGCCTGAGTGACACCGTGCTTCTCGTTCTTCCGTGCATTTCCCTGGTCCCAGTCGAATCCGACATAGGGCATGGAGAACCTCTGTATATGTTTGCAATATACGCCAACTCAATTGGATACTGCAAGACCCTATTGGTAACGCCCTTAATCGTCTCTGCCTGAAGAAGCGAAGGAAATCCGGGGCTTCAAACGAAAGACCTGTGGCCCCTTGCTAAGCCTTGCGTGCTTTCAGGAAATCCAAATTAGTCCCATTCCGCCTAGCCCAGCGAATACTCTCGATCAAATCTCCTTGGTTCGGAACAGTGACTCCCTCACTCGGGAAATACATTGCGAGAACGTTCGGCGACCAATGCTTCGCCACGAAGTGCATTAGAGACTGATACGCAGAGCCCAATTGGCCCTTATCCCGAAGCTCTGCTGTCCGTCTCCCGGGCAGGTCGACTGAAAGCCATGCGCGATGCTGATCCCATGCCTGTTGCTTCGCGAGTCGTAGTTCCGACCCGCTGACGCTGTAGCGCTGTCCAACGGCGTGCAGGGCGAAGGTAAGAGGACTTACCCGAATTGCAAAATTGTGCGGGCCGACGGCGCCGAGAAGTTCAACTGGTCCCGCTGCGCCCCAGGCGCCGCGTGCCATCTCGATTGCCTCGTCCGCAGTCGGCAATTGAGCCTCACACAGCAATAGCACAATGCTCGGCCAATCGTCATTTGCATCTGCCTTGTCCCGCCCACCGAATATCTTTCGCAAAGAACTGAACATTTAATCGCTACTCCGCGTTATCAATCTGCGCCCGTTGCAACTTATCGGACGAGTCGATATACACCGCCTTCCACGTACTGAAGAAGTCGATAGCACCCAAGCCTTCGCGATGCCCGTTTCCGGTGTGCTTCACGCCACCAAACGGTAAGTGAACCTCCGCGCCGATGGTTGGCGCGTTGATGTACGTTATGCCCGCTTCGAGGTCGCGGATGGCAGTAAATGCGCGATTCACATCCTTTGTATAAAGTGAGGTCGAGAGGCCGTAGTCGATGGAGTTGGCAATCTGGATTGCCTGCTCGAATGTATCGAACTCAATGAGGCTCACCACCGGGCCGAATATTTCCTCGCGCGCAACCCTCATGGCAGGAGTAACTCCGCCCAGGATGGTGGGCTCGAAGTAAGTGCCCTTCGCGTACAGGCCGCCTTTCAGGGGATTGCCTCCGGTTAGCAGCTTCGCGCCCTCGGCTACCGCAATGGCCACATACTTCTTCGATGTTTCAATCTGGCTGGAGTTGACCTGCGGGCCCACTTGCACCGACTCGTCGAGCCCATTGCCCACGATGAGCTTTTTGGCACTGGCCACAAACTCGGCGGTGAACTTCTCGGCAATTCCCTTTTGCAAAAGAATGCGGCTGGTGGCCGTGCAGCGCTGGCCGGTGGTTCCAAAGGAGCCCCACAGGGCGCCTTCCAGAGCCAGCTTCAGGTTCGCGTCGTCCATCACAATCTGCGCATTCTTGCCGCCCATTTCCAAAGACACGGGCTTGAATGTGGCTGCCGCGCGCTGGCCTACCTGCGACCCCACTTGGCTTGAGCCGGTAAAGCTGATGGCGCGCACGTCGGGGTGGTCCACCAGCGCCGCGCCGGCGGCCGAGCCGCTGCCGCTTACAATGTTGACCACGCCCGGCGGCAGGCCCGCATCCACCAGCGTTTGCACCAGGTTGTAGACCGAGAGCGGTGTATCCGTGGCCGGCTTGATGACGCAGGTATTTCCGCAAACCAGCGCGGGAAAGAGCTTCCAACTGGGGATGGCCATGGGGAAGTTCCACGGAGTGATGAGACCCACCACACCCAGGGGCATGCGCACGCTCATGGCGAACTTGTTGGTCAGCTCGCTGGGGGTGGTTACTCCGAACAGCCTGCGGCCCTCGCCTGCCACATAAAAGGCCTCGTCGATGGCCTCCTGCACGTCGCCGCGCGTTTCGGCAAGAACCTTGCCCATTTCGCGGGTCATGTCGCGGGCAAACTTTTCCTTGTTGATTGAAAGGAGATAGCCCGCTCGATACAGAATCTCAGCCCGCTTTGGCGCCGGAACCAGCCGCCACGTGGTGAACGCCTTTTTTGCCGCCTCAACCGCCAGTGCCACGTCTTCAGGGCCGGAAGCGGGAAACGCGCCCAGCACGTCGGAGTGATCTGCTGGGTTCAGGTTCAGGTGGGTTTTGCCGCTTTTGGCCGGCAGCCATTGGCCGCCGATGAAGTTGAGAAACTTGGGATAGGGCATGGATTCCTCGAATGTTGGGGTTGAATGAGGTTCAGGAAGTTCAAAGCAACCGCAGATCGTTCCATTCGCTTGCGCAGCATCGTTGCATGCAAAAAGGGGGGTAATCCAGGAAGCCGTCGAGTTATCTGAGTTTAGCGCAACCGGAAGCGCATTTGACAAGTCCTTTTGCGCACATTATGGGCCGACAATACGCCTGCCGCCCGTTGGCCGTACAATAAGCCTTGAGGTAGAATCACTTTCCCAATGTCATCGAACGGCTATCCATCGCGCCCATCGCGCTCGCACGGCCTGCGCTCGCTCTTCAGCATGTTCTCGAGCGATCTGGCCATCGATCTCGGCACCGCCAACACGCTGGTCTTCGCGGCCGGCAAGGGCATTGTCGTCAACGAGCCCTCCATTGTGGCTATCAACAAAAACACCGGCGAGGTGGAAGCGGTGGGCAAAGAGGCCAAGGAGATGCTTGGCCGCACCCCTGGGAACATTGTGGCCATCAAGCCCATGAAGGACGGCGTGATTGCCGACTTCAAAGTCACCGAGAAGATGCTCAATTACTTTATCCAGAAGGCGCACAACCGCAAGATGCTGGTGCATCCGCGCATTGTTATCGGCGTGCCCTCAGAGATTACGCAGGTTGAAAAGCGGGCAGTGGAAGACTCGGCCTACCGCGCCAAGGCCAGCGAAGTTTACCTTGTGGAACAGGCCATGGTGGCGGCCATCGGCGCGGGCCTGCCGATTACCGAGCCGGGCGGCAACATGGTGGTGGACATAGGCGGCGGGACGACCGATATTGCCGTGATCTCGCTTTCCGGCATCGTCTACTCGCGGTCCGTTCGGATGGCCGGCAACCAGATGGACGAGGCCATTACCAACTATTTGAAGCGCAAGTACAACCTGCTGATCGGCGAACGGACGGCCGAGGCCATCAAGATCGAATTGGGGTCAGCTTATCCGCTGGACAAGCCGCTGAGCATGGAGATCAAGGGGCGCAACCTTATTGAAGGCGTGCCCAAATCCATTACCATCGACGACAGCGAGATTCGGGAGTCGCTGGGCGAGTGCATCGCGGTGATCATGAACGCGATCCGCGTGGCGCTGGAGCGTACGCCGCCGGAGTTGTCGGCCGACATCAGCGACCGCGGCATTGTGCTTACCGGCGGTGGCGCGCTGATCAAGAACCTGGACAAGCGCATTCGCGAAGAGACCGGGCTGCCCGTCTCGGTGGCCGACGATCCGCTGGCCTCGGTGGTGCTGGGCACCGGCAAAATGCTCTCCGACTTCCGCCTGCTGCGCAAGATCAAGATCGACTAACGAGTTGTCAGGGGACAGTTTAGCACCACGTAGTTGCGGGTTCTCATCCCTCATTGGAGATTGAAGACCAATCCGCGACCGGCTGCCGCTTTTGTACCATGTGAAGGATGCAGTAACCGGCTGCGGCGGCGGCGAGATGCTTGAGGGTGTGGCCGCTGACCACGCGCAGTGCCGCAAAGATAGGCTTGTCGAAATACTCCAATGCCTTGGCGAGGGCGTAGAAAGCGACGACGAAACCGAGATCGCGGCCTCGCGTATAACGTGGCGGAAAGAGCAGGGACAGCAGGATGACCAACGCCGAATAAACCTGCACCGCGGCATAGAAGCGCAAATCCCCCGCGCCTCTCATCTCGCTCCAATTCCATTGTAAGACGCTTCCCAAACCCACAATCAAAAGGATCGGCAACAGCCAGAGGCCGAGTTTGAGATCGATGCGCTCCATAATGACTGCAGCCACCATCGACATGAAGGTGATTGTCATTGGCAGGCGGTCCCACACCAGAGTCGCGTTGTTGGGATTGAGGTGATAGTAAGAGGAGCCAAAAGCCGTGAGCAGCAAGCCGGCAAAGACGAAGAGATAAGGCCATTGTTCGCGCCGTTCGATAAAGTGCCCGGCCGGATTGGAATTGCATCTCCGCAAGAAGACCAAGCCCCCAATCCCCACGACGGCGAAGGGCAGATTTGAAGCGACATCTCCAAAGTTGGGAATGCCAAAGAGGCCGCGCCGGTCGGCGAACAGATGATACGAGAGCGGCTGCGGAATCCGTGGCAGCATGGAGCAGATTACTGCGACGACGAGCGTGAGAAGGATCAGGAGCCCCAGACTTGCTTTCCGAGAAATCAAGCGCACTCCTAGCAGAGCTTCACTGACCAGGAAGAATACCAGACTCGAAGCCAAACGCCCTGCGGAGTAGAAGAAGCAAGCCGATCTCGTCGTTCGCTTGCTGACTCAGAAGAGACTTTTCAGGTTCCGCCGTCCGTCTACGATTCTTACGATTTCTACGTCGTAGATATCGTTCTTGTCACTGTCGGGGTGCGCTTCGTAGAGGATGAGGTACGGACCTTCAACGAGCATTCGAGTGGAAGGCCGAATATCAGGCCGCTGGACGCCAAGCCGCGGAAAATCGGCGAGTACCTCTGCTTTGGCTTTTATCGAATCGAAGATGCGTTCAGCGGCGGAAGGATTATCGCAACCGATTTAGGCATAGATCTTGATCAGATCTTCCCGTGCTTGCGGGGTCCAGAGAAGATTAACTGGCAAGGGCTTTACCTTCTGCGGTGATCGCTAACCGCTGCCGCGCCTCGTGACGCGCAGCCTCGAAGTCGACTGGCGTGGCCGAGCCACTAGCCTTGCCTTGATCCCATAGTTGGCGCAGGCGTTTCAGGTCTTCCTGGCGCAACTCGCGCTTGAACTGCCAGTCCCGAATCGCCTCGCGCACGATCTCGCTGGTGGTAGCGTATTCACCGGTTTCGATGGCGGCCCTGAGCGCGCCAATCTGCTCCCCTGTTAAGGCAATACTGACTTTTTTAACATCCGGCATAGCGTTTACTCCGCTTCCATGAGGGTAATATTTGCTACTTGATGCTCAAATATAGCAAGAATGTCGCCTATTACTCACTATTTTCGAGTCGGGAACCCGGCTTCGGATTTTCGGATCTGGAGTTCTACTTCGCCGACATCGCCCTGAGCGCTGTCAGCATCTCCCGCCGGAGGATAGCGTTGATACGCGACTGGTAGCCTTTGCCTTGTGACTTGAGCCACGCCAGCACATCCGCATCCACGCGCGCGGTGATCTGCTGTTTCATTGGACGATAGAAACTGCCGCGAACGGCGGTCTTCCATTGCTCCTCGGTCAGCTCGGGAATATCGCTGAAGTCGATCTCGCTATCGGGACGCGCCGCCAGCGCCTCGAGATTAGCAAGCTGCGCCTCCGTCAGCTCCGGCAATGTCTCCAACGTGTAACTAACCATTTTCGTCTTCATAGGCTCTTCTCTCTTTCGTTGCTGCCTTTCGAGCAGAAATGATGCGGACCACCTCGATGTATCTGCCCGGTTCCATTTCTTCGCGAACGGTGTGCGCAACCAGCAACAAAAGAACCCGTCCCGATGCCCTTCTGACGAGCCCCGATGTCTGCCAGCGTTGCTCAAATTCCACCACGCGATCAGCGACGAGTACGCGCATGGGGTCGCGAAAGACCTGGACAGCTTCCTCAAAGCTCACGCCGTGCTTGCGCTGATTGGAGAGGTTCTTCGCCTCGTCCCATTCGAAACGAATTCCGCTCACTACAGTAATATAATTACATATATGGCATTATGCAACAGGGGTTCGATCGCTGTGAGCTGGATTATGCCCCGCACGCAGGTAGCACCGCTGGATGCGCGGAAAATAAAGAGCTTCGACCGCCGTTAGTATACTGGGGTCACTCTTGCTGTTCTCAAGGTCCTTCTCCCAGCCAGAGCATTGGCCATGGAATCGTTCATCATCCGCTACCGAAATCTTCTGGTTCTGCTGGCCATCCTGTTGGCGCAGATCATCGGGTTGGCCATGCAGGTGCGGCACACAGGCGCGGGGCGCAACACACTCGACCCTAATGATGGGCCTGGGGTGCGGCTGATCCGGCTGTGGGCCGACGCCGTGGTAACGCCGCCGGAGCAGGCGATTCATTCAAGCAAGCTGGGCATCGAGTATATGTGGCAAAGCTACATCGACCTGCGGCACACCCAGAGTGAGAACCAGGAGTTGAAACGCACCGTCGACCGGCTGCGTCTGGAGCAGGCCGAGTTGCTTGAAGACGCGCTGCAGGGCAAGCGTTTGCAGGCGCTGGCGGATTTTCAGCAGAAGTACATCTACAAGACGGTGGCCGCGCAGGCCGTCGGCTCCAGCGGCAGCGATCAGTCGCGGGTCTTCTATCTGGACAAGGGCTCGGCGGAGGGATTGCAGCGCGACATGGCGGTGATAACCGGGGATGGAATCGTAGGCAAGGTTCGCGATGTGTTTCCTCATTCCGCGCAGGTGCTGGCAATCAACGACCAGACCAGCGGCGCAGGGGTTATTCTGGCCACGACCCGGCTGCGGGGCATTCTAAGGGGCAACGCTATTGGCCAGCCGCAAATCGTGGGCATTCTTGCCGACCAGCGCATCCAGCCGGGAGAAAAGGTGCTTACCGCCGGGGGCGACCTGATCTTTCCCCGCGGACTGCCGGTGGGGGTGGTGGACAGGGTGGTGCGCGACCCGGACAGAGACGCGTTCATCGATGTGATTGTGAAGCCGGCGGCGCATCTTGACCAATTGGACGAGGTGCTGGTGATCACTTCCACCGAGCCGCGCTTCAGTGACGAACAGCAGCAGGACCTGGCCACGAGCGAAGCGGTCAAGGGCGCGGAGGCGGCTGCAATCGCGGAACAGAAGAAGGCGTCGGCGATTATGGCCGAGCGGTTGCCTGGGTTGATCGACCCCAACCTTCCGCCGGAGCAGCAGCCTCTGCTTGAGACTACGAACCCGAACCCGGTGGTCCGGCCGCCACAGGCCGTATGCCCGGACCGGTTTACGCCGGGTGGCGCAGCGCAGCCCGTTCCACCCGGATGCAAAAATCCTGTAACCGACGCCGATAAGAAGGCCGCCACGCCGGGTACGACGGCAATGCCAGCCACTCCGGCGGCAACGCAGAATCCGGAAGCGCCCAAGAGGAATCCGCAGCCATGAACACATTCAGCGGAAACCTTCGCCGAGATCTTGAGGTTCGGCGCTACCCGATTCTGGTATATGCCATGACGCCGTTGGCGGCCCTGGTTTTGCAGGCCTGGCTGCCGCGTGTCCTCGGGGGCTTTGCGTGGTTTGACCTGCCGCTGGTGGTGACGGTCTACTTTGCCCTTGTGCAGCGCGTCCCCATTCAGGGAACACTGATGGGCGCGGGCATGGGGCTGTTTGAGGATGCGCTCACCAGTCACGCAATCGGAGTAAACGGCATAGCCAAAACCCTGGTGGGCTTTCTGGCCGCCTCGCTGGGCAAGCGGATCGACGTGGAGAACCACACTATCCGCCTGGGGCTGACGTTTCTGTTCTCCCTGCTTTCGAGCGCGACGTATGTCTTTGTCTACCGGGGCCTGCTGGGGATCAATCAGCAGTGGACCTGGTTTGTGGACCTGTTCAAGGCGGTGGGCAGCACGCTGATTGCGGCGGCGCTGTTTCCGGCGCTGGATCGGCTGCAGGTCAGGGAGTAAGGGATAGCCCGGTTGGCCCGCTTCGTTGATTCGAGGAACGCGATGAAGCTGCGCTTGCTCTGACCATCGGGATCGTCAGAGCAAGCGCCCACATTCTAACCAATGGATTACTTTCTCAAGTCGGACCGTCTTGGCTTTCGCTGCTGGCAAAGCGAGGACCTCCCTGTGGCAATGAAGCTGTGGGGCGACCCGAAGGTGTCCGCTTTAATCGGCGGGCCGTTTACCCCAGAGCTGGTGCGCGCGCGCCTGGAGCGGGAAATTGAGCGGATGCATAACCTTGGCTTTCAATACTGGCCTGTATTCCTCCTGGACGGCGATCTTCATGCAGGTTGCGCCGGGCTACAGCCCTGGGGGAATGAGCCCGGCGTGTACGAGCTGGGGTTCCATCTGCGCCGTGATTTCTGGGGGCTGGGTTTGGCCACGGAAGCGGCGCGGGCCGTTATCGACTATGCCTTTGGTACTCTGGGCGCGGATGCGTTGATCGCCGGACATCACCCTCGCAACCGGGCGTCGCGCAAAGTCTTGCTGAAACTGGGCTTTGTTTACGTGGGGATGCAGCTTTATCCGCCAACCGGAATTGTGGAGCCTATATACCGGCTTGAACCTAATCCGGCTTGGACTGGGGCAGGCCGAGGCACAGTAGCTGTATCCTAAGGCAGAGACCCATGTATTCGAACCGGCCCAATCGCGACGAGAAGCTCTCCACCCTGAAATTGACGGTGGTGCAGTACGCGATTCTCTTCATGATGCTGGCCCTGAGCGCCGGCCTATGGCGGCTGCAGGTGCTGGGCGCGGACAACTTTCGCGTGCTGGCCGAACAGAACCGTATCCGCAAGGTCCCGGTTATGGCGCCACGCGGCAAACTTTTCGACCGCGAAAACCGCATTATTGTCGATAACTACCCGTCTGTCTCTTGCTTTCTGGTTCGCGAGATGAACCATAACGTGGATGCCGACCTTCCGCTGATTGCCAAGGGCCTGAACCTGGACCTGGACCAGTTACGCGCCACGCTTCGCCGCTATCGAGCGTCGCCGGGCTACCAGCCCATCCCCATCAAGCAGGACATTACCGCGGACGAGCAGGCGTTTATCGAGGCGCGGCGCAACGAACTGCCCGAACTGGAAACCATTGACGAGGAGCGGCGCCTCTATCCTCGCGACGGCTTTGCCTCGCACCTGATAGGGTATGTGGGCGAGGTAAGCGAAGAGGATCTGAACAACCCCAACTTTGCCTATAACCAGCCCGGCGACGTGGTGGGAAAGGCCGGCGTTGAAGAGACCTACGACGCGCTGCTGAGGGGCACGGACGGATCGAAAGATGTGATTGTGGATAGCCATGGCCGCGAGGTGGGCCTGCTTGGATTCCAGCACACCATCCCCGGCCAGGATCTAAAGCTGACCATCGATAACGATCTGCAGCGCGCGGCCGAACTGGCGCTTGGGGATCGCAACGGCGCAATTGTGGCCATGGACCCGCGAAACGGCGAGATTCTGGCCATGGTTTCCCGGCCCAGCTTCGATCCGAATGCGTTCGCGGTGCGCATCAACCGATCGGATTGGAACAAGCTGATGACCGATCCAGACCATCCGCTGATGAACAAGGCACTGCAGGCGCAGTTGGCGCCGGGGTCCACGTTCAAGATCCTCATGTCGGTGGCCGGCTTGCAGGAAGGAATCGCGCAGGACTTGAAGGTGACCTGCTCGGGCGGATGGGGTCCATACGGGTTTTTCCACCACTGCGACGAGCACCATGGCGCGGTGGATATTCACAACGCCATTCCTTTTTCATGCGATACCTATTATTACCAACTGGGCGATAAGCTGGGCATCGATCGAATCGCAAAGTACGCCACGGAATTCGGCTACGGGCAGAAGACCGGGATCGACCTGCCGGGCGAGCAGGCCGGGCTGATGCCCTCGGCGCAGTGGAAGCTGAGGAACTACCATGCGCGGTGGTATCCCGACGAAACTCTCGACGTCTCCATCGGCCAAGGGGCGGTTGAAGCGACGCCGATCCAACTGGCGCGGATCATTGGCGGAATCGCATCTGGCGGACACCTGGTGAGGCCTCACGTGGTATCTCCCGACCAGCTACCGTCTGACTTCCGCGCTTCGCTGGCCGAGCGGTTTCCGGGCGCCGGCGAGGCAAGCCTCCCCATCGACCCTGAGAATTGGCAAATCATCACGGACGGCATGTATCAGGTGACGCAGCCCGGTCTCTACCACACCGCTGCCGCGGAGGGCTTGGTGGGTATCGACTTCGGCGGCAAGACCGGGACCGCCCAGGTGATGAGCCACGAAGCTCTGGATAAGACCGACAAGGGCCGCGCCACCAATCCCAATGTCTGGTTTGTCGGTGTCACCCCAACGCACAACCCGGAACTGGTGGTCGCTGTGTTGTTCCAGAATGGAAACAAGAGCTGGTTCGCCGCGCGCATCGGCGCCAGGGTGGTTTCGGCTTATGTGGAGAAGCAGCGCCTGTTGGCTCATAACCTGACGCCGCCCAAGACGGCGCCTCCGGTGGAGATGACCGCTCTGTGGACCCCGTCGAGTCCCACATCGGGCGTCGCGGCCACTCCATCCGGACAAAGCGGCCAGGCTGGCAAGATTGTTGGCGGCAAGTTTCTGGTGAAAGACGGGGAGATTGTGCCGCCTGCGACTCCAAAGGCGCAGCCGGGTGTCCAACCGAGACATGCAGCACAATCCGGCTCCGCGCCTCCATCGGCCGCGCTGTCCGCAGGGTCAGGGAAGGGACAATAGTCCTGATGCGCCGCGCAATGAGTCTTCGAGATTTCGACTGGATGCTGCTGGGGATGGTTCTGCTGCTGTGCGCCCTTTCCGTGCTGGAGATCTACTCCGCCACGCTGCACACCAAGTACGTCGGGTTCCACACCAAGCAGATGCTCTATATTGGCGGCGGCCTGGCGGCGATGTTCGTTTTCTCGAAGATCGATTATCACAAGCTGATCGATTACGTTCCGTGGGCCTACGGCATCTGCCTGGTATCGCTGCTGGCCGTGATGGCGGTGGGACAGAAGGTTCTGGGCGCCAGGCGCTGGATCAAAGTGGGCCACATGCAGTTTCAGCCCTCGGAGTGGGTCAAGCTGGTGCTGATTCTGATTGTGGCCCGGTATTTTGCGAACCTGGGCGGGCGGAGCCTCACATGGAAGGATATATTCAAGGCGTTCGCGCTGGTGGGGGTGCCGCTGCTGCTGGTGCTGAAGCAGCCCGATTTGGGAACCTCGCTGACCTACACGCCGATTCTGGTCGCCGGACTGTTTCTAGGCGGCATCAACATTCGCCAGGCGCTGATTCTCTCCACCTGCGGCCTGCTGCTCGTGGCCGGCGTGTGGAGCAGCGGAAAATTGCTGAAGCCTTATCAAAAGGCGCGGCTTACCAGCTTCATACACCCCGACAACGATGCCCGGGGCACCGGTTACCAACTGCTGCAATCGAAGATCGCCGTCGGCTCGGGAGGAATCTGGGGCAAAGGCGCGGAGCAGGGGAGCCAGACGCAGGGGGACTTCTTGCCCATCCCCCATGCCGACTTCATTTTTGCCGCATTTAGCGAGGAACACGGCTTCGTGGGCGCGCTTTTTGTGCTGCTGCTATACTTTTGCATATTGATGCGTTTGATTCAAAACGCTCAAACAGCCGCGGACCTGTCCGGCTCACTGATTATCATGGGGATAGTGGCTGTGTTGACCTTTCAGATAGCGGTCAACGTAGGCATGGTAATCGGGTTCATGCCCGTCACCGGAATTCCTTTACCGTTAATGAGTTACGGCGGTTCTTCGGTGCTGTTCACGTTCCTGGCGCTGGGTACGGCGATGAATGTCCGCATGCGCCGGTTCGTCAACTGATCGACCTGGACCCCGGGGGTCCGGAGCAAGTTTTTGAAAGTTGTGCCTCTTGCCTTCATCCGGAATTGTCCGGCGCGCAAGAGATTAAGTTGTAAGCATTTAGCCGGTCAGGTCCGGATGGATCTCGAGCCCGGCAGGACAAGGGTTCATGAGGACGCAGAGACGGGAAAACCGTTGGCAGAGTTCACGTAGCACGGAATGCGCGGCCCACGGCGGCATATATTTGCCGCTTGGATCCGGAGATTCGGGGCAGGCACGTCCGGCTTCGGTAGCGCTCCACGCTCGTGCAGGCGCCACGGTTGGAACGGCCCCGCAGGAGACAACCTATAGGTTGTTGCCGGCATGGTTGGCCACAAACTCTCTGCAATCGGATTCCCGCATGATAAAGTTCGTTTGGCTTGTTCACCAGAACATCCGTCACAGTTCGCGCAGTTCGCCGCCCGCAGGGAATGGCAACCGCTCGGTCTCAGGCACACCAGCGACTCACGTGGCACTCCTTCCGCACCTCCCTTTTTCTTCCGGTATCGCGCGTCTCCATCCCACCTTGCCGCTTGACCCAGCAGGCCAATGCCGCTGGACGGAAAGGTACGATGGCAAAAGAGATATGCATTTCCAGCACGCCGCATGAAACGCGGCTTGCAATTCTTGAAGACGATCAACTCGCGGAAATCTATTACGAACGCGAAAACGAGTACACCCTTGCGGGGTCCATCTACAACGGGCGCGTCACCCGCGTACTGCCCGGCATGCAGTCCGCTTTTGTGGATGTGGGCCTGGAACGCGACGCCTTCCTTTATGTAACCGACTTCCTTGAGCTGGAAGATCCGGAAGAGACCGACGAGCTGGAGAAGGCAGCCGCCAGCGGTGGGAATCAGCCCCCTCGCGAAGTGCGGCACACCAATGCGCCGCCGGAGAGCAACAAAGACACCAGCAAAGACACAGGCAGCCCAAATGCCCGCCGTGAGCCGCGGGCGGACGATCGCTCCGGACGTGGGAATCAGAAGCCCGAGCAGAAGCAGGAACCCAGACAGGAACGCTCGCAGCGGGACCGCCGTCCAGAGCCAGCTCCCACACCCGCTCCAGAAACACTAATCGTGTCAGAAGAGACCGAAGACGCGGAGCAGGATTCCGGAGCTGCCGGTACACGGCGGTGGCGGGGCCGCCGACGCCGGCGCGGAGGCCGAGGCCCCGGCGGAGCGCCGGGAGGCCCGGAATCAACTTCGGAAATCGAGAGCGCTGAAACCGAGATCTCCAGCGAGGCGGAGGTTGCGCCGGAGATTCATGCTTCGGCCGCACAAACCCAGGTCTTCGCACCCGCACCCCGCGCACCCCAGGTGCCTGTCGCGCCCCCGACACCCTTTGTCCTGCCGGGCGAGTCGCTTTCAAGGTACGGGGGCGTGCCCAGCGACGATGCTCCCAAATCCGCCGCACCAGCGCCGGCTCGTCCGGCCAGCAGCTTCAAGCCCGCCACGCTTATCGATTCCCCCCTTGAGTGGGACGGCTCTGGCCTGCTGCCCGGGGAGTCATTATCGAAACATCGCAACCGCCATTCGGAGCCGGTTGCAGAAGTGGCCCCGGAGCCTTTCGGCGTCTTCTTCGATGCCGTCAAAACCGATGAGCCGCTAATCGGTGAGGAGCAGGCCACCGACGCCGCAAGCGATTTCACCGAAGAGGAGTATTTCGTCGAGGAGTTCACCGAATCGGCATCTGAATTCAGTCTGCGGCACGAGTCGGAAGAAACACAGGAAGAGCATGCGGAAGAAGCCGCTGCACTCGATGTGGAAGAAATGCCGCAAGCGGAGCACGATCCGATCGACCAGGACGATTTTGAAGAGACAACGGAGCTGGCGCCCGCATCGTTTGCATCCGAGCCGCCCCCTGCGGAACCAGTCCCCATCGAAGTGGTCTCAGTCGAACCTCAGGAACGGAATGACTATGCGGTTGAGACCGTGATCGAGCAGCCATCGGCCGATGAGCCAACGGCAGCCCCGTTGACAAGGCAGGAAGAGGTTGTAGCTGAGCCTGCAGCGGAATCGATGGCGGCCGCCGCGGAACCCGCTCAGCCGAATGAGCTGGATGCAGACGGCGATGAGCCGCCGTCCGACGCTTCCGCTTCACACCACATTGACTCCGTCCCGCCCACCGGGTTCCGGCTCTTCGGGCTCGGCGGAAAGAAAAAGGCCGAACCGGCGCCGCCCGCGCCGGAGCCAAAACCGGCCACTGTGGCTGCCATCTCAACCTACGCGCCCGGCAGCGGCCTGATTGAAGAAGAAGTGATCGAGGGTGAGGAATTCGATGCCCCTCATCATCACGGCAAGGCCGATGAACACGACCTGGATGAGTTTGAAGAGGAGACGCTGCCTACTCAGGCGCGCTCCGGCGACCTGGGAGAACTTCTCCAGGAGGCGCATCTGGACCATCGCATCCAGTTGAACTTCGACGAAAAGGGCGAGGAGGACGAATCCTTCGACGACGATGACAGCGAAGATGAGGAAGAGTCTCCCGGCGAGGGGCAGCCTGTTGCCGCGCCCGGCCAGGAGACCAGCCAGCAGCGCCGCGACCGCAACGGCAGGAATCGCCGCGGCCGTGGCGGACAACAGGGCCAGCAGAGCAACCAGGGCAATCGCCGTGGCGGCCCTTCGCGCCGCTCCGCGCAACTCTCCGATCTTCCGGTCATCAGCGACCTGCTGAAGCCCGGCCAGGAGATTCTGGTTCAGATTGCCAAGGAGCCTATCGCTAAAAAGGGCGCGCGCATCACCAGCCACATCGCCTTGCCTGGGCGCTTCCTGGTTTTCATGCCTACCGTCTCGCACATTGGCGTCAGCCGCAAAATTGCCTCCGACGAGGAGCGCCAGCGGCTCAAGCGGATTCTGGTCCACGAGCGCGGTGAGGCTTCCGGAGGCTTCATCGTCCGCACCGCCGCCGAAGGCGCTTCGGAAGAGGAACTGCGCGCCGACCTTCGCATGCTGATCCACCTTTGGAGCGAGATCAAGCAGCGCTCCGACAGTTCCAACTCGCCGGCGCTCATCTACCACGACCTGGGTTTGATCGAGCGCATTTTGCGCGACCAGATCAGCGACAACTTCTCCTCCATCTGGGTCGACTCCGAGGCCGACTACGAACGCATCGTCCGCTTCTTGAACCGCGTTTCGCCATCGCTGGTGCGGCGCGTCAAGCTTTACACCAAGGAGCTTCCGCTTTTCGAGCACTTCGGCATTCAGGACGAGATCTCGAAGGCCCTGCGCTCCAAAGTGTGGCTCAAGAGCGGCGGCTCCATCGTGATCAACCAGACCGAGGCGCTGGTGGCCATCGACATCAATACCGGAAAATATGTCGGCAAGTCCGCCCGCCTTGAAGACACCATCGTCAAGACGAACCTCGACGCGGTACCTGAGATTGTGCGCCAGATTCGGTTGCGCGATCTGGGCGGGATTATCGTGATTGATTTTATCGACATGGACGAGCGCAAGAATCGTTTCCGCGTCCTTGCCGCACTGGAAGAAGCTCTGAAGTCCGATCGCGCGCCCACAAAGGTGCTACAGTTCAACGACTTCGGCCTGGTCGCCATCACCCGCAAACGCGTCAAGCAGTCGCTGGAACGAACCCTCAGCGTACCGTGCGCAACCTGCCAGGCCACCGGGATGGTGAAGAGCCCCACCACAGTGTGCAACGAGATTTATACCGAACTGCGCAAGATGAAGAAGCACTTCGAGGGCGCAGACGTGCTGCTCCGCGTCCACCCCGAGACCGTGAAGGTGCTCAAGCAAAACAACGCCAGTTGGCTAACCGAATTCGAAGAGCTTACCGGCAAAAACATCCTGGTAAAGAGCGACGCCACGCTGCATCCTGAGCAGTTCGACATTCAGGGGTGAGCGACTCACAAGCCACACACAACGACGAAGGCCGGAGCAACTGCTCCGGCCTTCGTTGTTCGGCAACGCCCACACTCTTTGCGACAGATTACGGCACGGCAAGTTCCAATGCTTGCCCATTTCGCCACATTCGGAATTTCTTGGCAGCGCCGTTACGAATGAATTCTACTGCGATCTGCTGATCCTCGACCTCAGATTCGTCCGCCAGGGAGTAGACTGGTCCCAAAGGGAAGGTTCTATGGCAACCGCAACTCAAATCTCTCTCGAACAGTATCTACAGACTCCGTTTGAGCCGGATGCGGAATTGCTCAGACGGCAATTGGACGCGAAAAGAGCGATTCGAAGTTGCTGGCTCCCCGATCTACCTCGACCTGCGCGATCTCTTCAAGGAGCTTGACGCCGCCGAATCTTGGGAGTAGATGTCTCACCGAATCACATGGATCGGCACGCCAACCTTCAGGTTTCTCCAAAGCTGTTCGGTGGTATACACGGGAGCTTTCAGCGCAATCGCCAGAGCCAGGCAGGAACGATCTCCCAATGACAGCCCATATTTCTCCGTCGCCGCAATCAGATCGCCGGCGATCCGTGCGTGTTCGCTGGTGAAGGGTTCTTCCGCGTTGACGAGCGAGAGAATTTCCTCCCACGCGTCTTCAGGATCGTGCCCCTTCTTTACGAGCTTCGACTGCACCTCCGCAAGGTTCACCGTGCTGGCAACGGCACGATCAAGGATGTCTTCGGTCAGATTCTCAGCGCCACGTTCCTGTTGAATATAGGCGAGAATGGCAGAGGCATCGAGCACAGCCTCATTCATACTTGGCCGCCTCACGCCGCTCCGCGCTCAACTCGTCGGCTAGCGAGACTCCTGGCGGGATATGTTTCCGAGCCCATTCCTGTGCCCGGCGCAGAAGGCTTTCCCTCGTTGCGATGCGCAACTCCCCGTCCATCACGCGCAGGATTATCGTATCGCCGTCCTTAATCCCCAACGCTTCCCGTATCGCAGCCGGTATCACGAGACGCCCTTTCGCCCCAATGCGCATCCGAACCCGATGATCCTTTATAAACTTGGGGCGTTCCCAAACGGCATCTTGCTCTTGAAGTTCCAAGGTCTCCATCTGCGCCACCTCTCACCATTAGTGACACCACTATACCATAGTGACACTATTCTAGAAAGTGCCACCAAATCTGAAAGCCAAGACCCGGCTCCCATCAGGCAAGGCACCCTCGCTGCGAATCGCCGGTCGCCCACTCCAGCCCCACCCCCCGGCTTGGTACAATCGAACCTGCCGGACCACCGCCGATTTTGACTGCTTTCCGAGCAAGAATTTAGACCCTGAACCCATGCCCCTTCGCCTTTTTAATACTCTCTCCGGACAAATCGACGAGGTCTTCGCCATGGACGGGCAATCGCTCCGCATGTATGCCTGCGGGCCGACTGTTTATGATTATGGCCACATCGGCAACTTCCGAACTTTTTTGGCGGTAGACGTTCTCCGCCGGTTTCTCAAGCTCACCGGAACCAGCATCCGCCACGTAATGAACATTACCGACGTGGACGACAAGATCATCCGCAACGCCGCCGCCGCCGGCCTTCCCATCGGCCAGTACACCGAGCGGTTCGAACAGGCTTTTTTTGAAGACCTTGAGGCCCTCCGCGTCGAGCGCCCGGAGATTATTGCACGCGCCACCGAAAACATCCCGCGAATGGTGACGCTGGTTGAAAAACTGGCAGCGGCGGGCGCAGCCTATCAAACCGAGGACGGCTCCTGGTATTTTCGCCTGGCCGCTTTCCCCGAATACGGAAAGCTGAGCAAGAAGGATTTGAGCGGCATTGAGGACGGCGCTCGCGTCGATCTCGACGAATATGAGAAGGACTCCGCCCGCGACTTTGCCTTATGGAAGGCCGCAAAGCCCGGCGAAACCTCGTGGGATACGCCCATCGGCCGCGGACGGCCGGGCTGGCACATTGAATGTTCAGCGATGGCCATGGAGTACCTGGGCGAGAGTTTCGACCTGCACGCCGGCGGCGAGGACCTGATGTTCCCGCACCACGAAAACGAGATTGCCCAGAGCGAGAGTGTGACCCATAAGCCCTTTGCGCGCCATTGGATGCACGTTCGCTTCCTGCTGGTGGATGGGCGCAAAATGTCCAAGAGCGAGGGCAACTTCTTTACCTTGCGCGACCTGCTGATGAAGGGCTACAAAGCCTCCGCCATTCGCCTGGCCCTGGTTTCGGTGCCTTACGGCCACCAGCTCAATTTCACCTTCGACGGCCTGATTGAGGCGACCAACGCAATCGAGCGCCTGCGGACGTTTTCCGAGCGCCTGGCAAGGGGCAAGTTTCCTGAAGGTTCGAATCCCGATTTGCAGGCGGCGGCGAAGACGGCGCAGGCAAACTATCTTGAGGCGCTTTCAAACGACCTGAACACCGCCGAAGCCCGCGCCCCGATCTTCGACCTGATTCGAACGGCGAACACCGCCATCGACCAAGGGAATTTGTTTGCCGGGGACCGGGACGCCATCCTGGCCGTGCTGACAAGTTTCGACGCGGTATTCGACGTGATTGAGGATCGCGATGCCGAGCCGACCCGCCGCGCCCTCGAATGGGCTAAACAAGCCGGCCGCCTTGCCGATGTCGCTCCGGAACTGCTTTCCCGTCAGTCACTTACCGACGATGCCATCGATGCGTTGGTAGCCGAGCGCACGCTGGTTAAGAAGCAGCGCAACTTCGCTCGCGCCGACCAGATTCGCAACGAACTAGCGGCGAATGGCATCGTAATAGAAGACTCCAAAGATGGCGTCCGCTGGAAGCGCAAGTAGCCGGGAGCTCGCAATGCCACAATCATTCAAGATTGACTTCGAGATGGAAGAAGACGGTCGTTGGATTGCGGAAGCCGTTGATCTTCCCGGTGTGCTGGCGTACGGCACGACCCGAGAGGAAGCGCTGGCCAAGGTCGAAACCCTGGCCCATGAAGTGTTGAAAAGTTTAGCAGTTCACGGTTTTTAATTCGATCGGCCGGTTCCGGCTTTAGCCCGGAAACTCATCCTCTCTTTGCGGGCCGCTCAAGGCAGCTCATTTTAGCGTAATTATCAGAGGTCCCCATGGAAGCCAACGAAGCGCAGGAATTGCAGGAGCATGCCGAGCACGGATCGAAGGAATCCGGCATGCAGCCGGTCGCCTTTACCATGGCCGTGCTGGCCGTGCTTGTGGCCGTTACAACGGTGTTCGGGCATCGCACCCACACTGAGGCCATCCTCGACCAGAACAAGGCCACCGACCAGTGGAACGAGTACCAGGCTCACAAGATCCGCGCCAACGACACAGCCCTGGCGGCCGACCTGCTGGGCGTCGTCACCATCCAGGACAAGGATGCCGCGAAGAAAATTGCCAAAGCCTACGCCGACCATCAGGCCAAATGGGGCGACGACCTGAAAGACGACAAGGAAAAAGCAGAAGCGTTCGAGGCCAAGGTCGAGCAGGCCGAGGCGCGCGCCAACCGTTTCGATCTGGCCGAGGCGCTGCTGGAGATCGGCCTGGTGATCACATCGGTAACGCTGCTCACCCGCAAGCAAGTCTACTGGTACATGGGAATCGTCTTCTCCCTTGCAGGAATCGCGTCGGCAGCATCCGCTTTCTTTTTGAAGTAGGACGGGTGGTCAGCGAGGCGGATGCGTTGGCTCGCGAAAGGGCAGCCAACGCCGCACCTTCCATGCGAAATGCACAGATGGTATGCCCTGCCGTTCCCTGAAAATCCTGCTAGAATCGACCTTTCCGGCCAGCCATGCCGTCTTTGAAATCCATCTTGCAGAAAGTCCTCACCGTGCCCGATAAACCCAAATCCGTAACTTACGCCGACGCCGGTGTGGACATCAGCGGCGGGGATCGCGCCAAGGATCGGATCAAGTACCTGGCGCAGAAGACATTCAACCGCAATGTGCTGGGCGGAATCGGCGGCTTTGGCGCGCTGTTCCGGCTCGACATGCAGCGCTGGAAGAACCCCATTCTGGTGAGTTCGGCGGATGGGGTGGGCACCAAGCTGAAGGTGGCCTTCGAGATGGGACTGCACCACACCGTGGGCGCCGACCTGGTGAACCACTGCGTGAATGACATTGCCGTACAAGGCGCAACTCCGTTGTTTTTCCTCGATTACCTGGCGAGCGGCCGGCTCGATGCGGAAGTGACCGAGAGCGTCGTGAGCGGGCTGGCCGATGCCTGCAAGGCCAATGGATGTGCGCTGATAGGCGGCGAGACGGCGCAGATGCCCGGCTTTTATGCCGATGGCGAATACGATCTGGCCGGCTTTATTGTAGGAGCGGTTGACCGCGACAAGGTGATTACCGGCGCAGGCATCAAGCCCGGCGACGTGCTGATCGGGCTGCCCTCGACGGGTTTGCACACCAACGGGTATTCGCTGGCGCGGAAGCTGTTTTTCGAGGTGGCCGGCTACAAGCCAAACCAATATGTCACCGCAATTGGCGAGAAGGCGGGCACCGCGCTGATGAAGACGCATCGCAGCTATCTCCATGTGATTCAGAAGCTGGTGGCGGCGGGAATGACCACCGGAATGGCGCACATCACAGGCGGCGGCATCACGGAGAACCTGCCCCGCATCCTGCCCAAAGGCATGGGCGCACAAGTGGAACTGGGATCGTGGCCAGTGCTGCCGATCTTTGAACACCTCCGCGCGCTGGGACAAGTTTCGGAAGAAGAGATGATGCGCACCTTCAACATGGGCGTGGGGCTGATTGCGGCCGTCCCGGCAGAAAAGTTCACGCGGGCCAAGACCCTGCTGAATCGCGCAGAGGAAAAGTTCCACGTCATCGGGCGCATTGTAAAGGGCGAGCGGCGGGTGCAGTACACATGAGCGCGGGTCCCGCCATCGCCGAGAGGAATCCTGCCCGACTTGGGATTCTCCTCTCTGGCCGCGGATCGAACTTCCTCGCCATTGCCGAATCGATCCGAGCTGGCCGACTTCCCGGCGTGGAGATTGCGGTGGTAATCTCCAACGTTGCCGAGGCCGGCGGGTTGGCGAAAGCGCATGAACTCGGATTGCCTACGGCGATCTTCGTCTCAAAAGGCCGCAACCGCGCTGAGCACGACGCCGACGTAATCTCCTGCCTGCGAGCGCACGGTGCAGACCTTGTCTGCCTGGCCGGCTACATGCGGCTGCTTTCTCCGGAGTTTGTGGCAGCATTTCCCAACCGCATCCTCAATATTCACCCTTCGCTGCTTCCGGCCTTTCCTGGGCTTGAGGCGCAGACGCAGGCTTTCGATTACGGGGTAAAGATCGCCGGATGCACGGTCCACTTTGTGGACGAGCATCTCGACCACGGGGTGATCGTGTTGCAGCGGGCCATTCCGGTGCTGGAAAGCGACGACGCGCACTCGCTGTCGGAGCGGATTCTGGCTGAGGAACACATCGCCTATACCGAGGCGATTGTCCGCGTCGCGAGTGGAGAGTACGAGATTCGCGGCCGGCGGCTGGCGAGGCGCGAGGTTTAGCGAAGCTCCTGTGAACTCGCGGATCACTCCACGTCGCGCAGATAGAGCCGCACCATGGTCTGGTTCAGCAACTGGTGGGCAATCTCGCCAAATGTCATCGGTCCCGTAATCCGCCCTGTCTTCTTGCCCTCGAGTTTGCCGTAGAGGTAGTTGAGGATGCAATTGCAGGCAAAATCCGGCTCGTGAGCCTCCAGGGCAACTGCATTGCCAAAGGCGGCAGAGTATTCCTCTACCGGCTTGGCGAAGCGATAGTCAACGCCGGGAAAGACCGGTGCGTAAAAATCGACCGCGCAGGTAACAGTATCCACGCTTTGAAACGAAACGTTGATCGATGTGCCGTTGTAGTCTCCCACCAGCGGGAATTCGGTTCGGAGTCCCTTGCGACGTATGTAGTCGGCCAGATTGTCCGGTTTGCCATCTACCAGGCATCCGGTTACGTGGAAACCGGCTTCTTCAAAACGGATCACATCTCCATCGCCGCTCTCGAAGATGTTCACAATATCGAGATCGGCAATCTTGTTGGCCGGCAACGCCACGTGAAGCGCAACACATCTATCCGCAAATACAGCGCCTGTCCTTCCGTTGAATACCGCCGGGGAATCCTCTCCAATACGATCCACGAGCACGCCTGAAACCCAGCCGACAACCGGATGGATAAGGAATCCATCGAACGTGGGGGCTTGCTCGGCAAAAATCTTCAACACCTCGGTAGAGACCGGCATTACCACGAATGTAAAGCCATTGGCGGGCGCGTCACGGTAAAGCTGGGCCAGGTTTTCCGGGCCGTAGTCCGCCGCTTCCGCACCGAGCGAAAAAGCCGGGACGCGGGTTACGAAGATCTGGTCTTCCGACTGCTGACCACCTTGTTCCGTCATGAAATAGGAAATGGTCCCCCCGACCCAATTGCCCCGCGGCAACTGGCTCAGCGCCTTCCGGCTCCCGGCAAGGAAGAATGACTCTCCGGCGGCAATTTCGGCTTGCACTTCCGGGATGGAACGCAAAGAACCAGCCATCGCCGCGGACCCGTTTTCCCTCCCGCTCCACTTGAGAATCTCCGCGATTTCGGCACCAAAAATCGACCCGTATCGGGCAAAAAGACCATGGGTCCTGTCGATGAGTTCCGCCACATTCGCGGGCGATGAGTCCTTCTCGTAGCTCATACTGTTGCTTTGGATCAGCAGGTTGATGGTCGCCTTGGTTGACCGTATCGGTTTTTTCCCCGTTACAATCCGCATCCAGACTGGATGATTTACATCGGGAAGCATCAAGGATTTCCCTCTTTCTTGCAGGGTTAGTAGCTCTACCTATCGGCATTCGTCCGGCATTCTTCAACCAATCGAAGCGCTGTCAAGGCTTATTCAAGAGCTTGCCGCTGCAACCGAAAGATACTAAAGCACTTAAAGAAATCTCGAACTTGCATAAAATATATCTCCCAATCCCTAGCCTTAAAGATAGCCAGACAGCAGGCGGAAGTTCCGCGCCCGGGCGTTTGAATACGTCCTCCCCCAAGCGGATGGCGCCGGGGCGTGGGACCGCCGATGTCTGGTTGACCCCGGCTCTCTCGCCGTGCGCCGACCGCAACCACGGCGGCGCCTGTGCCCTGGGGCTGTGTGCTAATCGAGTCCGGCGGCCGGCTTGAATTGAGCCGGCCGCACGCTCGAGCCTCCTCATGACGGCGACGGGCCAGGCCCCAGGCCCTGTCCGCCAAATCGTTCTTCAACCGGGGCGGCTTCCGCTGCCCTTTGCTTATAAGGAGCCTTCGGAATGAACCCTTTTTCAAATATCTGGAATCACCCAAGGACATCGGTCACCGGCTTGCTCATCGCGCTCGTCACCATTGCCGGCGTCTTCTCACAGCAGGGCATAACTCTGGGCAAGGCGGGCAGCGGAACCATTGTCACGCTGGTCAGCGCCATTGCTACCGCCCTTCTGGGGCTACTGGCCAGGGACCCGGAGGGCGAGACGTCGGCTGTGGGCAACTCCGCCAAACTCGGCGCTTGGGCGCTTATCGCCCTGCTGCTGCCATTGCCTTTCCTTGGCGGCTGCTCAGGGTCCACCGTTGCGCAAGACATCGTGAACTGGACGCCGTCTCTGCAAAGCGCCGTGGCGACGGTCAACTCGACCGCAGCGCTGCTTGCGCCCTCGGATGCGCCTGTCTTTACCGCAGCCACCGTGGGCTTCGATGCGGCTTCGAACCTGCTGGATACGCAGGCAAAAGCGTATCTGGCTAACCCATCGGCCTCCCTGCTGGCGCAGCTTCAGAGCCAGATTGTGAGCTTGCAGCAGCAAGTGAACGACGCTTTGTTGCAGTCGGCAAAGATCGCCAACCCGGCGAGCCAGCAACATGCCGTGTCGGCAATTCAAGGCGTGGCAACCATCGTTACCGCTCTGCTTGCGCTGGTTCAATCGGTTTCAAGCAAGGCGGCAGTGGCGCGGATGGCCGCCGACTCCACCATCAAACTGGCATCTGTCCGGCCCTATTTGGATGAGAACCACTCCGCGGAAGTTGTGGCCGCTCACTATGGCGAGCCAGTCGAACTGGCGCGGATGCAAGTGGCGCAGGCCGAGCAAGACGCGGCTCTGGCCGGCTTTTAATCCTCTGTAAATGCACCGGGCCGCTCCGATAGCGGAGCGGCCCGAAGGTGCGCCTATTTTAGATTCATAGATTGCGCTTCCCGCCTACGTGTTTGCTTCCCGAGCCTCTCCCAGAATCAGCTTCAGAGTCATCTGTTTGGGCCCGCGATAAAACGTGATTCTGACGATGTCGCCGGCCTGGTGCTTGTCCATCAGCGCGCTTATCTCCTGTGGATCGGTGACCGGCTGCCCGTCGATGGCCACAATGAGATCGCCGCCAAGCATAATGGGCTGGTTGCCCACCCAAGCCTGCTGATTGCCGCCGCGGAGCCCCGCGCGGTCAGCAGCGCCGCCGGGCAAGACCCTTTGAATCAGGATCCCCTCATCCACGGCCAGTCCCATTTGGCCTGCCAGGTCAGGGCCGATCGCATAGGTAACAATCCCCAGCGACGGCCTTTTCACGCGCCCATACCGAGTGAGGTCTTGCAGCACAGCCTTGGCCGTGTTGATGGGAATGGCGAAGCCGATGCCCGAACTCTGATCGGCGCCGTTGGAAGCGATCATGGTGTTGATGCCGATGACTTCGCCGCGCGAGTTGAGCAGCGGCCCGCCGGAGTTGCCAGGATTGATGGCCGCGTCGGTCTGGATGGCGTCCTCGATGGGCGCGGTATCCGAGCCTCTCTCAGAAGGCATGGTGCGGATGGAACTGATGATGCCGCGGGTCATGGTGCCGCTGAGGCCGAAGGGGTTGCCAATGGCGTAGACTTTCTGCCCCACTGCAAGCCCGCTGGAATCCGCCAGCGTGACCGGCTCCAAATTCGGGGCGTCAATCTGGAGCAACGCCAGGTCGTGAACCTTGTCCGTGCCCACAACCTTGGCATCGTAGCTCTTCTTGTTGCTCAGCATCACCCTCACGCCGCGATTTGCGCCGGCGACCACGTGGTAGTTGGTCAGCACGTGTCCGGCCCGGTCGAGCACGAACCCGGAGCCTTGCCCCTCCTGCGGCACCGTCCCATAAAAGAAGTTGAAAACCAGGGCCTTTGAAGTGATGTTGACCACCGACGGCAGGACACGTTTGTAGACGGCAATATTGTTCTGCTCCTCAGCATCGAAGGCGGGCGCGGCTTCAGCCTCGGTAAGCTCGAGCCCAGAGCCGGCGCCACTCACCGGAAACAGCGAGAGGCGGCTCCCGCGAGCAGGCAGATGCGTGGTGAGGAACCAGAATCCACCCACCAGCACGATAACCAGGAGAAACGGGCGTAAATGCTTCATAGCTGGAATTCGAACAACCTTCCTTAAACAGATACGGGCTTGCCGCTGCAAAGTTCCACGGTGGGTAGCGGCTGCCTCTTCTTATTCTAAAGACCTGTTTTGCGGAAATTTGTTGCTCTCGGCCTTCAGCTTCAGCCACAGCGCGTCCATCTGCGCCCGCAGAGCCGCCTCATCGCCGCTGTTATCCAGCACAAAATCGGCGCGGCCGGCCTTCTCCGCGTCGGGAATCTGATGCGCCAGACGTATTCGCGCATCGGCTTCCGCAGCCTGAGGATCCGCGCCGCCCAGGCTTACCCGAGCCACATACCGCGCGATCTTCAAATCGTCCGGCGCGGTAATCACCACCACGCGGTCAATGCGCCGCCGCCAGTCGGCCAGCACGCTTTCGTTTTCGCCGCGCGCACGAGCATCTCGCTCCACCTCAAAAATCAGCGCCGACTCCACCACCGCCACGGCCGAGGCATCCCGCGCAAAAACCGAGTCCATCCACAGCCGCTGTGCCTCGATCACCGCCGGATGCACAATGGCGTTCAGCTCGTTCAGGCGGCCGCCCCGGAATGCCAGCTCCGCCAGCCGCGCCCGATTCAGCCTACCGTCCTCGCCCACCACCATCGGCCCAAATGCTTTCACAATCTCGGAATAGACAGGCTGGCCCGGCTCCATCAGCGTGCGGCCCAGTTCGTCGGCTTCAATCACCTGTGCGCCCAGCTCACGCAGGATCGACGCAACGGTGCTCTTGCCGCTGCCGAGGCCGCCCGTGAGGCCCACTCTCAGCATCTCCTACAGCCCCCGCCGCATCTTCGCCGCCGTCACCGTATTAGCCATCAGCATGGCAATGGTCAGCGGACCGACCCCGCCCGGCACCGGCGTATAAGCGCCTGCCACTTCAAAGGCCTTCGGATGCACGTCGCCCACAACCACCGCACCGCGCTTCAAAAACGCCGCCTCCCGCTTTGCGTTCCCGGCAAAAAGGTGGTCGAACTCGGCGCGATCGGTAATGCGGTTCATGCCCACGTCGATCACGGTTGCGCCCGGTTTCACCATCTCCGGCGCAATAAAGCCCGCGCGCCCAATAGCGGCCACGAGAATGTCCGCCTGCCGCGTAATTGCGCCCAGGTCGCGCGTCTTCGAGTGGCATATCGTCACCGTTGCATTCTGATGCAGCAACAGCATGGCCGCGGGCTTGCCCACAATGTCGCTGCGTCCCACCACGACGGCGTGCTGCCCGGCAATGGGAATCCCGCTGCGTTTGAGAATCTCAATCACCCCGGCCGGCGTGCAGGGCGCCAGCGCCGGCCGCCCGGCCAGCAGACGTCCGGCATTCACCGGATGAAAGCCGTCCACATCCTTCGCCGGCAATACCGCATCCAGCAGCGCCTTCGTATCCACCTGGGCCGGCAGCGGCAACTGGATCAGGATGCCGTCAACGTCGTCGCGATCGTTCAACCTGGTCACCAGGTCGAACATCTCTTCCGTCGTCACCGTGTCGGGCGGCGTAATCAGGTCGCTGTAAAGGCCAAGGTCGGCGCAGGTTTGCACCTTGCTGCGAACATAAATCTCCGAAGCGGGCACGTGGCCCACCAGCACCGCAGCCAGCCCGGGCCGAATGCCCAGCGCGGCCAGTTGCTTTACCTCTTCCGCAACTTCCTGCTTGATCTGGGCAGCTATCGCCGTCCCGTCCAGAACTCTCGCCATCTCTAGCTCCAAGCATCTATCGTATCGTCTCGCGGAGCGCCGAAGGCGGCGACAGCCGCCAAAGCCGCGAAAGGCCTTGCGGACACGCTGCACAGACGAATCAGGAATCTGATGGCCGGGGCACCCTACTTCTTCACGACCTCAACCCGCCGGTTCTGCGACCGCCCCAACTCCGTATCGTTGCTGGCCACCGGCTTGCCGGCCCCGAACCCCTGTGTCGTCAGCCTCGTGGCATCCACGCCCGCCGCCACCAGGTACGCCTTCACCGAGAGCGCGCGCTTTTCTGAGAGCGTCTGGTTGTGCGCGTCTCCTCCCACATTGTCCGTGTACCCTTCGATCCCGAAGTTCCATGTCGGCTGCGTGCGCGCAGCGGCCAAGAGCGATTCCAGGGTCGGCTTGGATTCGTCTTTCAGGTGGTCGGAATCGGTATCGAACAGAATCCCGTAGAGCCGTGCGCGACCCTCGCTCTTCAACTGATCGACTACACCGTTGCCGGCTCCTGGCTTCCAATGCGGGCAAGAGCCGACTTGACTGGATACACGCTTGCCGCGCCAACCTCCATTCGGCGGCCCGCTCGCGTTCCCGCCCCACCAATAGCCTGTGAACGACTGCCCATCGTCCGCGAATATCAGCATTGCCGGGCCACCATGCCGTGGACTCGGAATATCGCCCTCAGTCCACGTAAACCGAAGCACCCGGCCGTCGAATCCGCCGTTTTCAATCAGTCCGTTGTTGTGCTCATAACACCCGTCCACACTCGAGCCGGTCTGCTGCATGCGGAAGTTCCCGTAACTGGAAGAAAAGGTGCCGGAGTTGTTGGGCAGCGATCGCTTCGCCAACGGCTTGCCATAGGCGTAGAAGTTCATGATTTCCATGTACTTGTCATCGCCCCAGTTGTTCAGGACGGTCAGCCGCAGATACCGCCCCGTTGCTGGCGTTTTCAGCGCAAACTTCTGGTGATCCTTCACCTTTTCAAGAGACGGAGTGGCGATGAGTGTGAACCCTCCGTCGCTGCGGTCGGATATTTCCACCTTCACATCCCTGGCTCCGCGCCCGGGGTTCTCCACCTGGGCCGTATCGAAGCCCAGGCTGGTGATTTCGCTGTTATCCGCCATTTCGAAGACAAAGACCTTGGGAGTCAGGTCGCCTGATTTGGTGGCCCATCCCGTGTTGGGAAGCTCATCCAGGAGAGACTCAGGCGACCAACTGCCGCTGTCGGAGTAGGAAGGCGGCAACTGAACCACAAGCGCGCCCGCGCCCCACGACAGCAGGTTCACCTCACCCGCGCCGCCCTGAGCTTGAGCCGTCAACTTCGCCAGGGAAAACAGGATTGCGCCAAATAGCGCAATGCCGCCACGCATCTTCGTAATCTTCATGTAACCCCCGTGAGCACTTGAGTTTAGTGTCCTTGAATATTCAGGTCAAAGTATATTCCGATGGGGTGAGCGAGCGGCCCGATCTTGAACCGGCCACAAACGCGCGGCTGAATTGCGTCCCGTTCAACCAGCCGCGTCCGTCCCGCCGGCTGCTTCAATCCGCGCCCAAAGTTCCTTGATCCCGTACCCCGTCTTGGCTGAGACGGGAAACACTTCATCCAGTTCCAGCCCCTTCTTCAAGGCAAGCAGGTTCCGTGTGCGCTCGTTGCCGCTGAGGCGGTCAATCTTGGTGGCGACCACGGCAAACTCGCGCCCGGCGGAGCGGAGCCAGGTGAGCAACTGCCGATCGCTCTGCTGCGCCGGCACATTCGAGTCAACCAGGCAAACGCACAGCTTGAGCGTGGACCGGATGGCCAGGTAAGGCTCAATGAACGCCGGCCAGCCTGACGAAATTGACTTCGAGATCTTGGCGTAGCCGTAACCGGGCAGGTCCGCAAACATCAGCCTGCGCCGCTGGCTCGGGTCCAGCAGAGCAAAGAAGTTGATGGCTCGCGTCCGCCCCGGCGTCTGCGAAACCTTTGCCGCCTTGTCGCCAACCAGCGCATTCAGCAGGCTCGATTTCCCCACGTTCGACCGCCCCAGAAATGCGATCTCCGGCACGTCCGGAGGCGGAAACTGAGCCGCGTCCAGCACCGATAAAAGGAATTGCGTGCTATAGCGCATAGCTGCGGACCCACTCCAGAATCGACCTTACGCCCACGCCGCTGGGCCCCTTCGCAATGTAGGGCTTCGAGTCTTCAATCCAGGCCAGGCCGGCAATGTCCAGGTGAATCCAGGGTGTGTCTTCGGCAAAGACTTTCAGGAATTCGGCTGCGGTGATGGCTCCTCCGTGGCGGCCGCCAGTGTTCTTGATGTCGCCAATGTCGCTCTTGATCTGCTCGGCGTACTCCGCGCCCAGGGGCAGCCGCCAGAACTTCTCTCCCGAAGTAGCCAGGGCCGCATCGAACTTTGCATAGGTCGCATCGTCGTTCGAGAAGGCCCCGGCATTCACGGTGCCGAGCGCCACCACAACGGCTCCGGTCAGCGTAGCCGCGTCGATCAGATGCGTTGCCCCCAACTGTTTCGCATAGGTCAGGCCGTCGGCCAGCACCAGGCGGCCTTCGGCGTCGGTGTTGATGATCTCAATGGTCTTGCCAGACATGGCGGTTTGAACGTCGCCCGGCTTTTGCGCCTTGCCGTCGGGCATGTTTTCCGCGGCACATACAATGCCAATGACGCGTACCCTGGGCTTGAGCAGCGCGATGGCGCGCATGGCGCCGAGCATGGCAGCGCCGCCGGCCATATCGTACTTCATCAACTCCATCTTGTCGGATGGCTTGATTGAAATTCCGCCCGTATCGAAGGTGATCCCCTTGCCCACCAGACCAAGCACGGGGCCATCTTCCACGCCATCAGGCTCATAGCACAAAACAATCAGCGCCGGCGGCTCTTCGGAGCCTTGCGACACGCTCCAGAATGCTCCCATTTTCAGCTCGTGCAGTTTCTCGGTGGAGTGAACCTCGCACTCGAGGCCGACTTCGGCGGCCATCTCAGCCGCGCGCTGACCCAGGATCGTAGGCGTAAGCTTGTTGCCCGGCTCGTTGACCAATACGCGGGTGAAGTTCTGGCTCTCGCCAATAATGACTCCTTCGGCGAATGCGGAGTCAAGAGCGGCCTTATCTGAGCTGGCCGGCGCGACGAGGGTGAAAGACCTGACGCTCTGGTCTTTACGGTCGCTGCGATAGGTGTCGGGATCGTAGTCGCCCACCAATGCGCCCTCAACGGAGGCACGGACGCATGGGCCGGGCGGGAGCAGGGCCGCTTCAGGCAGCGCGAAGACCAGTTCCCGAATGCCGCGTGGCTTGGTGAATCGGACGGCGGTGCCGGCCGCGGCGCGCACGCTATTGACGGTGGCCTTTGCCTGCTTGCCAACGCCGACAATCAACAGGCGTTTGGAGGCCAGGCCGGACGGGAAGTGGAGCAGCAGAGTCTCATTTGCTCCGGCTTTGAATTCCCCACTGGCGAATACGGCAGCCACGGCGGCCTGGATGGCTTCGTCCGCCGTAAGCAGAGCGGGCTGAGGCTTTTCGCCGGGCGTATTCGAGGTTTGTGTGTCGGCGGCAAGCACGGCCAGCAATTCGGTTTCGATTCCGGCAAGTTTCGCGAAAGACAGTTCAGTGCGCATGTGTCTATTGTTTCACCGATGGGCAGGGTGCGCTTCGGCGGATTGGTGGGCCCGGAGGGATTTGAACCCCCAACCAAGGGATTATGAGTCCCCTGCTCTAACCGTTGAGCTAAAGGCCCTTCAATGACTTACAGACGCCGCCCTCGTGAGTGTAGCGGATACTGCAGTGGGTGGCAGTCTTTTTGGCTGGTTTGGCGCGAAATCTCCTGACAGTTGCAGCCGCTCGAAAGCACATTTCACCGCCTCAGGGATTCAGGTAGATATACCGCCGCGAAACCACGATGCTGCCGTGACCGGCACTCCGCAGGATGGTGAAGGCATCCACTCCCGATTCCCCAACCCTTGTAAGCATTGTATGGCCTAAGGAGTGGGGCACAAAATCGCCCCCTGGTGAGCGGCCGACGCATTCCCTTGACTTTGGGATAGAGAATAATCGGCTAGATGGAATTCTTCGAAATTCCCGCGTACGGACTTCGTTCGGGGTCGGCGAATGCAAAGCCACAAGACCTGGACTCTTCCGTTCTACTTCGCCTTCGCATTCGTATCCGGCATCCCGCGCTGATTCTTTGCCTCATTTATCATTTGGTTGACTTTGTCTTTTTCACCGTAGTTCGGGTTGGCGGCGAGCAGCTTGTCCCAATCGGCGATCGCGCCTGAAGCATCCTTCTTGCCCCGCAACTCGACCAGGCCGAGGTTGAAAAGTGTGTTCGGATTGTTGGGCGCGTAATGGAGCGCCTTGTTGAATTCCGCAATCGCCGCGTCGGTATTCCCCATGTACCAGTAGGCCGTCGCCATATCGGTGCGCACGGCTGCATCGGAAGGCCTGGCCTTGAGGACGCGTCCGTAATAGTCGACAGCGATGGGATATTGCTGGGCATCGTAATAGACGTTGCCGATACTGGCGATCAAGTCCGGATTGCCGGGATCCGACTTGAGCTTGTCGAGCAGCGGCGCCGCCTTCGCGTCGGCCATTTCTTTCCATTCGGCGGGA
>Ga0302189_10000457_pt1 | contig 35504 bp, 27 predicted proteins | sample II_Bog_E2_2_FD_194551 | JGI IMG/M metagenome (GOLD analysis project Ga0302189, IMG submission 194551) | Peat permafrost microbial communities from Stordalen Mire near Abisko, Sweden - II_Bog_E2_2 | ecosystem: Environmental > Terrestrial > Soil > Wetlands > Peat | place: Sweden: Abisko...
AAAGGTCACCGAGACGCCTCCAGCAAGCGCCATGTCGCACTGATACGTCAGAAGGTTCTGGCTCGCCTGGCAGATTGCGACCAGCGACGTAGCGCACGCGCCCTGTATCGTCATGCATGGTCCGCGGAGGTTCAGCTTGTATGCCACGCGCGAACAGAGAAAATCCTTGTCGTTGCCCAGTGTCACCTGTAGCTCGCCTACCTGATAGTTGCCCGTGAGTTCGTCGATGAACTCACGGCCTGAGCTTAGATTTGCAAGCAGATAGGTATTCAGGCTGCATCCACCAAAGACGCCGATCTGTCCGGCAAACTGCGCCGGATCGTATCCGCCGTCTTCCAGAGCATTCCAGCACGTCTCCAAAAACAGCCGATGCTGCGGGTCAAGAAAGTCGGCCTCGCGCGGTGGAATGCCGAAGAAGCCGGCATCGAACATCTCAGCGTTCTCCAGAACGCCGTGGGCGGCCACGTAGTCGGGACCGAACTCCAAAGACGCGCGGTCTCTTGCTTCCAGATCCGCGCGCGAGAAATGGGTGATCGTATTCTTGCCAGCAGCGATGTTGGTCCAGAAGGTCTCCAGATCCGGAGCGCCGGGAAACTTGCCCGACATGCCGATGATGGCAACGCCTTCCAGCCGGTTTTCGTTCTCGGGACTGCTCATAGGGCTGCCTTCCTTGCCGCGCGGGCGCGTGCAAACGCCGCCCGTTGCTTCTGAGCCTGATCCTGTGTCCGGTCTTGCGCCGAATGCCGCGATTTGGAATCCGTGACCGAGCCTCCCAGTCTTTCAGAGAGCGCACGGATTGTCGTGTACGCAAAGAGTTCAGCGACGGGAATCTTTTTATTCAGCATCGTCTGCAGCTTCGCGTGTACCGAGACCAGCAGCAGCGAGTTTCCACCAATGTCGAAGAAGTTGTCGTCCAGGCCGACGTGATCGGCGCCCAGCACATTGCGCCATGCGCCGGCCACTTCCTGTTCGAGATCAGTGGCCCCGGTTTCTGCTCCGGTGCGGGCCGATCCCACCGTCGGTGCTGGTAGCCGAGCGTAATCTACCTTGCCGTGAGGAGTCAGCGGAAAGGCCGCGATGGGCAGATACATAGAGGGCATCATCCAGGGCGGAAGTTTTGCGCTCAAATACCCGCTCAGTTCGCGCACCGAGAGCGCCGCATCCTGATGCGCCACGTAGTACGCTGCCAGCCGCTTGGTCCCCGTTTCATCCGTATGGGCGATCACCCGCGCCTCTCGTATCCGCTCGTGCCCCGCGATGGCGGCTTCGATCTCGCCGAGTTCGATACGAAAACCTTGAATCTTCACCTGAGCGTCGCCGCGGCCGAGATACTCCACCTCACCGTCCGGCAGCAGACGGGCCAGGTCGCCGGATCTGTACATCCGCGCACCCGGAATCCCGGAAAACGGATCGGGTACAAAGCGCTCGGCGTCGAGCTCGGGACGGTTCAAGTATCCGCGCGCCACGCCCGCTCCGCCAACGCAGATCTCGCCCACTTCTCCGGCCGGCACAGGACGCCTGTCGTCGCCGAGCAGGTAGAGCCGCATATCCGGAATCGGAACGCCAATCAGACTGCGCGCGCCTTCCGCGGCATCGGCTGCGGTGATCTCCCGATGCGTCACATGCACGGTCGTCTCTGTGATGCCATACATATTGATCAATAGTGGATGCCGGTCGTCATGCGTTTCAAACCAAGGCCGCAGCGTCTTGAAGTTCAACGCCTCGCCGCCGAAGACGACAATTCGCAGAGCCAGCTTTGGCGACCGCCGCGCCTGATCGACCGTCATGAGCTGATAGAACGCAGACGGTGTCTGGTTCAGAATCGTAACCTGTTCCTTCGCCAATAGCTCATGGAAATCCTCTGGCGAACGGGAGACAGGGAAGGGAACTACAACCAATCTTCCGCCGTGCAGCAGGCAGCCCCATATCTCCCAGACCGAGAAGTCAAAAGCCATGGAATGGAAGAGCGTCCAGACATCGTGTTCGTTGAAGTGAAACCACTCTGCCGTGGCGCTCAACAGGCGCGCGACATTGCCGTGTGTCACCATCACGCCCTTGGGTTTTCCTGTCGATCCGGAAGTGTAGATGACATACGCCAGGTTCTCCTCGCCAGCGACTGCCTCGAATGCGGTGTCGTCGGAAGAGGAATCCGTAATCGGCTCGCGATCGATGCAAATCGTATGGGCCGCATGGGACGGCAGACGGTCGAGAAGATTCTGCTCGGTCAACAAAACCGATGGCCGGGCATCGTCTAGGATTGTGGCTACGCGCTCGCTCGGATAGGCCGGATCGAGCGGCAAATAAGCTCCACCGGCTTTCACGACAGCCAGCAGTGCAACGATTGCCTGGGCCGAGCGCTCCAGATAAATGCCCACCAGCGAATCCGGGCCCACACCCAGACTGCGCAGACGGCGTGCGAGCTGGTTGGCCTGCGCCTGAAGTGCGCGATAAGAGAGTTGATGGTCGCCGAAGGTCACCGCTGTCCGGTCGGCGTGTTGCGCCGCGACCTCATCGAAGATCTGCCACAAAGGCTTTCGGGCGGGAAAGGCCCAGCGATCGACTGGCCGTCCCGCTGCTTCCGGGCCGATCTCTCGTGTGCTCCGCGTCGTTTCAGTAGTAGTGGTCATCGAAAGGCACCGAATGTGGAAGTGGTCCAGATGGAAAGAATCTCACTTTGGTGGAAGCAATGCGTTGCGTTGAAGCCGTGGCGCGAAGCGCGCTAGCCTAAGATGGCTTTGCGAACGGCGAGGCCTAGTCCCAGAAGGACCAAAAAGACTCCCGTTGCCTGCAGGTCCTGTCGCCAGGTCGAGATGCCCTCGCGGCTCGCCGCGGCCACCAACACGAAATAAAATGGTAGATCGCCTGCGGCCACGGCAATCACCGCGCCGAACATACCGTAGAAATGGAATGCCAATGGAATGGCGATCACCACAGCAGCGCAATAGGCAGCGTTGCCGGCTGCCTGGTACTGCGACTTGCCGAGAGAAAGCAGGGCCGGCATGGTCGTCGCATACATCATCGTATGCCACAGGCCAAGCGCCAGAATCGGTACCATCCATGAAGCCTCGTGATATCGGCGATCGTACATCATTGTTGCTAGAAAGCCGCCGAGATGAACCATCAGACATAGCATTGCTGCGCCCACCAGCAGAGTGCGAAGACGATACTGCAAGAACACCTTCCGGAATTCGGCGATCGGCAGATGAACCATCTTGGCGATGAATGGAAAACCGACTCGATTGGAAAATGCGTAAATGACCGCTCGCGGAATATCCGAGACCGAATACGCGATTCCGTACACACCCAACAGGCTGAAGCTGATCAGTTTTCCAAGAATCAGCCGGTCCGCCTGCGACGCAAAAAAGAAAAATGCTGTTGAAATCAGAATCCATTTGCCGAAGTGAACCAGGCCATGCAGGCTCTCACGATCCCAGCAGAAGGAGTTCCGGATGCCAGGAATCAGCCGTCTGTAAAAACTGAATGCAAGCCGGAAGACCGAGCTCAAAATCGCTCCGATGACCAACGCCCACACCGACCGGTACACCAATGCGCAGCCGGCCGTGACCAGCAGCGTGAAGATCTGGGTGGCGATGTCGAGCAGAAACACTCTGCGCACGCCCATGTGCCGCGACATCGAAAGCAGATTGGTGCTGTTAAAGGAAGTGATGAGAACATTGATGCCGAGCGCGGGTATGAGCGCCAACAACCGCGACTCATGGTAGATCAGCGCCATTGGCCACGCCAGTATCAGTGAGGCGGCGAAGACGCCCAGGCCGCGAAGTACCTGCAAGGTCCAGACGGTGTTCAGAAGCGCGGGTTCGTCCCCACGGGGATTTTGAATCACGCTGGGGCCCAGGCCGATATCCGAGATCAGGCTGATTCCGACGACCAGCGTCGTCACCAGTGTCATCAGCCCGAAGGACTCCGGCATCAGCAGGCGAGTGAGAACCAGGCTGTTGACGACGCGCAGCGCCATCGAACATCCATAGTCTACAACGGTCCAAAATGTGGCCCGAATCGCCGTCGATTCCAGCACTTTGTGGGCAAGCCCCTCCGCGCTGGTGCGGCCTTCCGTGACCAATTCAGGTTCGGGAAGAGTCATGGTCGAGGATGTCGAGTCAGGGGTCAATATTGTTCTCGCTTTATTGGTATGTTTTGGTAGTTTGATTAGGGGTTTTGGGTTTGCAGCCGGAGCATATTCCGGAACGATCAGTTTTGGTCGGTTGACAGAAAGAAATTCAACCGCGATGGCCGGCCCGTGCCGGCTTTGCGGATCATTCCGCGGTTTGGGAGACCGCATCCGGTGCTCTTTCTCTCCTTGCCGGCTGGTCCGTAGAGATTTTCACCCCGCCGCCGACCAGCTTCCTGCCTGCGTGCCACATCGAGGCGAGGCCCGTCGCTGTGTTATGTGCCAGAGAAGCCAATTGCTTCAGAACCGGTTCGCGGGCCAGGAAATGGCGCTCTACAAGAAACCAGGAAAGAGCGCCTACCCCCACTGAGAGTGGAGCAGCCAGCAGGAAGAGTTTCAGCGGCGACATCGTTCCCCCACCGTGCTTCACAATCATCTGTTGAATCGGATAGGCATACAGATAGGTGCCATAGGAAAAATCCCCAAACCGACCCAGATTCAGCGGACGCAACAAAGGCATATACGCAAGGCCCATGAGAAGATATGCGCCGCAGATCGGAAGCGTAACTATAAGTCCGTTGGGGATGAAATCGGATGCAATGAGAATCGCAAGAGCCGCAATCATCAGAGGCTTGCGAAGCAATGCCGCGCCGCCAAAAAGATGAAACAGAGACCCTGCAAGGAAAAAGGGAAGAACGATCGCCCAGAACAATGGGAATCCGAAGATCAGCCCGAGAATCTTGCCTCCTGGAATCCATCCCGTGATGGATAGATAGAGATGCCATGCAATCGCCGCCGCAAAGATCGCTACAACCAGCCAGCGGCGCAGGAGCAATCCCGTCACTCCCAGCAGGAGAATTCCGATATAGCACCAGAATTCGAAGGGCACCGACCACAGAGAACCGTTCAGCGCATTTGGCCAGGCGTTATGGACAAAAACCGGCGGAACATCGAAAACCTGCAGCCTCAGCGTTTGCAACAGGAAGTTTCCCATCGCGACCGGATGGTGCGTTGCCGGTTCCACCGCGAAGGGAACAACCACCAGTGCCGTAAGCAATGCGGCAACCGTGAATCCTGGGTAAATGCGGGCAATGCGCCGCTTGAGGAACTTTAGCGGGTTGGGGGAACGCGTCCAGCTCTGCGCGATGAGGAATCCACTGATCACAAAGAAAGCCCACACGCTCACATTCCCAAAAGTAATTTGCCCATGAGTCAGTAAAGACAGAGGCTCGGTATTGTCAGAGCCGCGACCCAGCGCAAAGCTGTGCGAGAAGATCACCAGCACCGCAAAAAACAGACGCAGCGTATCGAAGCTGTTGTCGGCGTGGCGGCCTCCGTCTTTTAAGGTTGACATTTCCGTACCTCAAGCCTGAATTAGCACTTCCGCGGCAGCGCCGGGGATCGTCGATGTTAGCCACTTTAGAAGTCTGTGACTTTGCGATTCAGCCAGGTGGTGCGCTAGACTCCGAAGCGCGAGCGGAGAGCACTTCGCGCTGAGTGAGCTCCTTCGTACAACTTGCCCAAGGTCAGATTTTTTACTCGATCAAGGATGGGGCTTCGCCCAGGGACAGTTGGATGCAGGCCGATCTTTCGCGCATAGTAATTCGCACGGTATGCTCCAATCGTGTCGTTTCGCACTCGTTTGAAATTGATGCTGACGGAGACTGAAACATTGTCGTTGTTCTTTACCCAGTGCGGGAAAGTTGCGGGGTTGAAGACACCCAGGCCTGGGGATACATCGTAACGCCAATGTCCATCTGAAAGCTCGTCGTGCCATCTGGGAGCAAGCAAGTGTCCGGTCCAATACTGCTCCATCTCCGCCGGTGTCAGGATGCGCGGATCGTGTGCATTGTAGAGAAACACGGATTTGCTGCCCTGAACCTGCGCCAGAAAATTGGCCTCGCCATCCAGATGATAGGGCGTGATGCGGTTGGGCGAAGTGATGAAGATCGTCAGAATCGGATCGCGATACCGGCGGCGTAAGTCCGTGCCCGTAAGCTCAGACAGTTCCGTGATGAAAAGCTCCAGGGCCGCGCGGTACTCCGGCTCTTCGTGAATGCGCTTGAGAATAATCCAGTTTCCGCCCTCCCCGATCCGCTCCAGGGCCTGAACCAAAGTCATATCTGCGGGCTTGTTGCCGAAATAACCGTTCACCACTGGCTCGCCGGTTTCGTAGTGGCTCTTATGCTGCCGCTTGTTCATGCAGCGTTCAGCCAGGCTCAGCAGCGCCGGCATCTGGAAGATATCCATCGTGTCGAGAGCATGGCGAAACTGAAACGGGCGGTGGTCGAAGTTGGAGGCAAACAGGCTGCTGGTCTCGGCATCGTGGGAGAAGACTGCCGACGCCGCTGCTGGATGGATTGCTGTAGCCATGTGACCTCCTCCTGTGTGTGCTCTCGTGAAATAGCGATTGGGATTGTGGAAGACAAAGACAACTAAACTACAGCCTGCCTCTGCCGCGCTGAGTTGTAATGAGGACCGCCGCGCGGGAGCGCATCGCTGGTCCGGAAGTTGCCGTGAATAGCTGAACTAATCTCGGCGAGATCGATCACTGAAATCGGCGATCAGATTGAAGCTTCCATCTCGGGCAGGCTTCGCCCATATTACTCCCACCGGCCAGGGTGAAGTTAACTGTGTCATTACAAATTGGATGTTTGCAGCAGAGGACGGTTGCAAAAAATTGTCACTCTCGTCTTAAGCTGAATTTGGTTCTTGCTCAATGATTACTTCGGTTTCGGCGGCCTGAAATCTGCTGGATCGGTCCTCAGGCACCCATGAGATTGTGAGCGTTCTGGATACCTCAATGAAAGCCTTCATGGGTTGTCGGCCAGGATTCGGCCCATCAAGCCAGGGAGATGAGTGGGGCTGGAAAAACAATCAAGAGCCAGTCCCGGCAATCACCACGCCGATTGTGCGGAGAATGATCTTGATGTCGAGCCAGACGCTCCAGTTCTCGATATAGCTCACATCCAGGGAGATATAGCTGTCGAAGGAGGGGTCCTGGCGCGATTGCACTTGCCACAGGCCCGTGATGCCGGGAGTGACGTCCAAGCGGCGCAGGTGGCTGAGCTTGTACTCTTGCACCTCACTGGCAAGCGGCGGACGCGGACCTACGATGCTCATGTCGCCATGCAGCACATTGAAGAATTGAGGCAGTTCGTCGAGGGAGTACTTGCGCAGGAAGCGGCCCAGCCTGGTGATGCGGGGGTCGTTGGTGACCTTGAACAGCACGCCATCGCGTTCGTTCATGTGCATGATGGCGGCGCGGCGCTGCTCCGCATCGCTTACCATGGTGCGGAACTTGAAGCAGCCGAAGACGAGGCCCTTCTTCCCGATGCGGTTCGAGAGATAGAAGACCGGACCCTTAGAATCCATCTTGACCGCGATGGCGATGGCCAGCAACAGCGGTGAAATGGCGAACAAGATCAGGCTGGAGAACATGATATCGACGAGGCGCTTGAGCAATAGAGCGATCTCCGGCACCTGCCCGTGCTGCAATGGAATGGTCGGAAACTGGCCTATGTATTCGATGGGGTTGTCCCAGACCAGGCCATCGTACATGTCTGGAACCACGCGCAGATCCACGCCGTGGGTTCTGGCCTGCTCCAGCATGTCCTTGACGACACCGCGCTGCTCACAGGGCGTGGTGAAGAATACTTCGTCCACAAAATGCTTGCGGGTATGCTGGAAAAGCGTTTCGAGGGTGCCTACCACGTCGCTGGAGAGATCGCCGAAGCGGGGGCAGCCGCCGGGAAACGCGATAAAGCCCTTGAAGTTGTAGCCAAGATGCCGTATACGATCCAGATGATTGCGGAGCGCGTGCGCCTCAGCTCCGGTTCCAACGATGAATACGTTGCGGCTGCCTATGCCGCGTTCAAGGCGATGGTAAAGCAGGAAGCGGTAGCCGAACCGGCGAAGGCTGAGCCCAATGGTGACAAGCAAGATCGTGATAACCACGACGCTGCGGGGAATATCTTCAGGGTGAATCAGGAAGAGTGCGCCGGTTAGCAGCAGCCCTGAGATGAAGCAGGCCTGCATACTCAGATTTTGCTCATGCAGAAAGCCGTTCAGGCGCTTGGGCGTATACAAATGCATCCGCCGGCTGGTAATCATGAGCGAGACGGCAAACCCGCACAGGGCCGCCAGCAGGATTCCCATCGAACGGCCTTGAATGAGGGCGCTATGCCAGAGGCTCTTTGCACCGGCAACCGGACCCGTTTGCATTTCGTAGAGCGTGACGAGCGCTGCAGACGCCAGGATCGTGATTCCATCCAGAACCATCCACAGCGCGGCCATGCCCCGCGAACTGTGCGAGGAACCGGCCGCCGGCCTTTCTGCCCATTGCTGGGAAGAAGACATGTTCGAAGAGACTCTTTGCCAAAATCCAGATGTTGCCATATTCGTTCCAAAGACCTCGTGCTTTCAAAACTCCAGGAAACAACATGAACACTGACTTCCAGGAATAGCGTCCTGGCACGAAGACTGCAGAGCTGTCTCCAATAGTGCCCCGGACCTCCGCATCGTTTCAAACGAATTCCAATTGCAGGACAGGACTTTCATGGCCTGCCAGGGACGATTTGTTCTAACTCCTCCGCGCGCTTAAAGATCGTGCATGCATCAGGTAAAATCGAAGCCGGAGGAACGCCGTTTTGGATCGAGTTACACCCTGGCTTCAGTTCCGACCAGCGGCAGGGAATCAGCGCCTGCGCCTGTTCTGTCTGCCTCATGCGGGCGGAGGAGCCACCACATATCATTCCTGGACCGCCGAGCTGCCTGCCTTCGTGCAGTTATGTCCGGTTCTGCTGCCAGGCAGGGAGACGCGTCTCTCCGAAGCCCTTTACACCCAGATTGATCCGCTGCTGGGCGCGCTGGATCGGGAACTGCGGCCCTGGCTGGATATTCCCTACGCGGTCTTCGGACACAGCATGGGTGCATTGCTGGCCTTCGCGTGGGTGCGCATATTGCAGCGAGAGGGGGCTTCCATGCCAGTCTGGCTCTTTCTCTCTGGCCGTCGCGCACCGGATACTCCTGGGGATACTAATCTTCTGCACGCGCTTCCCGACGGTGAATTCGTGAAGGAACTAACTCGCCGCTACAATGGAATCCCGCAGGAGGTTTCGGAGAATGAGGCGCTCATGGAGGTCTTCCTGCCGATTCTCCGCGCCGATATCGCGGTGGTCGAGAGTTATCGCTTTCAAGAGGACGAACCGCTCGACTGCCCGATCACAGTCTTCTCCGGAATCGACGATGCGAGCGTAAGCTGGGACAAGTTGCTCGCCTGGAAACGTCATACAAGCCAGCGCTTTGCAATGCAGGTACTTCCCGGAGGCCATTTTTATCCCCAGCGCCCCCTGCTGCAAACGATCTCCGCAACCCTGGCCGAACTGCGGTCTCAGAGTGGATCATGGTTCGAATAGCTTTGGTTTATTCGCGATTCACGGTATGCGCTGAGTCGTGCCGATCGAGAGAAACCCTATTCCGGCACCAGGAGAAAGCCAAATTCCTGGGGATCCCCAGCGATTCCAACGATCTCACCCCAGTCGTTCACGCCGAGGGCGACCGCGTTCACTAGATCCGGGCTCAAGGCGGATAGAAGAGTAACACCACTATGGTCAAGAATGAATCCCGTGCCCCCTATTTCTCCGCGATTGCTGATTGCGTAGGCCAAGGCCTGATTGTTTGGGAAGGAAAGATCGATGGTGCGAAACTCCCGGTTATCTCGCACAAAGGCATGAATGAATCCGTCGCCTCCGCCATAAGCGCCAACGATTTTTCCGTCATTATTGATTCCGGACGCAAACGTGCAGCAGGCGTCCTCAAACGGAACATCGATTGAGGTGAATACCCCGCGGTCGAAGAGAAACCCGTGTGATCCGTCAGCGTCATAATAGACGCCGACGATCCTGCCTGGATCGTCGATCCCCCTGGCCTGCGTTTGGGTCACGCCTGGCGCGGGAAAATCAAGAGTGGTGAAGACACCATCCTTCAGGAGAAATCCGTGACCAACGCCACCAGCAGTGTAACTGCCGACGATGTGGCGGCGGTTGTTGACGCCAAAAGCAACCGTGTTCTGTGCGCCTGGAAGTGAAACATCAATTGACGTGTAGGCGCCGCGCTCCAGGATGAATCCATGATCTCCGGCAGCGTCGTTGTAGTTGCCAACTACCACGCCGAGATTGTTTATTCCATAGCCCAAGGTTTGAGTGACTCCAGGGAACGGTGCATTGAGAGTCACAAACCTGTAGTGATGGGGGGCGTGCGGCGCATCCTGCGCCCCTGCCTGAAAGTGCACGGTGGAGGTTGCAATCATTGCCATCAGGATAAGAGTCGGGCCGGTGCGAGACTTCTTTCGCACCCTCGCCAGTGCGAGTTCTTTGACTGATTCAACCATGGTGAGGTTTCCTCTTTTAGTCTTGTTTGTCGCGGTGGTCAGCCTATCCGAGCCAATTGTGCGATCCTTCTGTTTTGTTCGCGCGCTTCCGCCGGGATATACGGCCGGCCCTTCACGGCTTGCTTTGCCCGTTGCGCGACGGTAAAGACCGCGCTCTTGAGGCGGTCGGATACCGGATGGGCTCCGGGTGGATGCGGCGTGATACCCGCTTGGCGAAGATAGTAGTTCGCCCGATACAAATTTGCCCAGTGCCGGTCGTAAAACTGGAAATTGACGTTTAGAGTTACAGAGATATTGTTCTTGTTGCGCAGCCAGTGCGGGGAATTGATGGGAATATGCACGCCGGTTCCAGGGCGCATTTGATAAACGATGGCTCTGGATTCGTATTCCGCCTTATAGCGCGCTGCGCGATTATCTGCGGTCCAGTACACTTCGAGTTCCTGGTCGGGGACGACGTCCTTGTCGGCGCGGTCGAAAACGTGAATCTCCTTGTCGCCTTGTAACTGAAGAATCCAGGAAACCTCGCGATCCAGGTGATACTCCGTTACGCGATTCGGCGATGTAATGAAGAGAATCGCCTCGAACCACTTGATCTTGCGCAGGAGCTGCGGCCCGGAGAGTTGAAGAATGTCGCGAATGCAGCTTTCCAGCACTTCGCGATAGCCCGGCTCGCGCTCTATATGCTTCAGGATGATCCACGCCTGCGCAGTATCGATCTTGCGAATCAAATCGGCGGCAGCCGTTCGCGGCAGGTCCGGACGCAAGGGCTTTTCGCCCGGCTCTATCAGCCCATCGTTGAAGTACACGTCCCCCCCGGCCAGATGGGGGGTGCGGCGTGTTGCCACCTTCTCGGCCAGATCCACAAGCCGCGAAAGCTCGAAGAGCGGGTTGCCTGCAAGAGTGTGAGCAAACTCGTGAGGCAGCCGGTTCAGATTCTCTGTGAAGACGCCGGGCGCGCACTGGATGATGCGATCAGAGACTGCGGGCATATGGCCCTCCCTCCCGATGAGGGTCTGGAGAAATGGTTTAGAAGTTCGAGACCGTTGGTTTTCATTCCGGCTCTGTATTCGCCGCCGGAAGGGAAAGCTGCCGCGGTCGCATGAATCAATGGAATTTGCGGCGGGACAGGTTCAGAAGTGATCGAGGAATGCGGCTTGGCATATCATTGGCCGTCAGAGACGATCGATGACACCATCCCATTCTTGCTTGCCGGCCACGATTCCAGCGAAGCCTCAGCGTATGGGCTGGCGCCGGCGCGGAGGACTCCTGGTTCTTCGCCTCGCAGTGTCTTACCGAAGAAAGCCACCACATAGCTTCGCACAATGTTCTGTATCTCCCGAGCTGGAATCGCGCCACAATGCGAAATCCTGCGCAAGGGAGAAACCAGGGGTTGATCCGTGAAGTCCTCATGGGTAGCGCCTTTCACTGACAGCAGGTATCCGCCGAAGTTGTGCAGCGATGTCTCCATATCTGCGAAGTCCTTCGCGTCAAGAGTTGCTTCAACCTTTTTACGGGGATCGGGAGTTTCGCCTATCTGTCCGGTGGTCGCGTACACCACAAGTAGTGGCTGGTTCTGACCGCGTGCGCGAATTGCATCAAAGAACCACCCATCCATATTCACAGCCGCGCGAACCCTCCGATCTTCGGCGCACAACGCTGTGGCTGCCGCTCCACCAAATGAATGTCCGATGGCTCCAACGTTGCTGGTGACCATGCGTCCGAACCATGGTGTGCCGGCGGTACGGTTCATGGCCTCCAGGCGATCGATCACGAAGCGCTGGTCAGCTACCCACTTGGCAATCTCCTTTTCCCAGATTTCCCTGACGCGCTCTGGAGTACTGCTTTCCGGAGCATCGATGTCGTTCGCGGCAATTCCATGCACGATTCGGCCATCCGGGAATGCAACCAGCCTCGCGTTGTAGGTGTGATCGATGCTGACGACGACATAGCCTTGGCTTGCCAACTCCTCGGTCAGGAAGGTGTCGTTGGTCCGCCGGCCGCGCCAGGCGTGGCTAAAAAGGATTACCGGGAACGGCGGTCCTGTAGTCGCCATCGGAGCATCCAGCCGAGAATTGGTAAGAACTACACTCTGGTAAGAACTGAGAGCGTTGGTCTCCCGCGGTTCACGGTAACGGGCCAAGCGGTTATGCGATGGCTGGGCCGGATACCAAAGCTGAACCATCAACTCTCGCGCGGAACCACCGCCGGGTGCCCCATCCTCAATGCGTGTCGAGTCTTTTAGGTACAGGATCGACGTGCCTACTGGGTAGGGCCCGGTGGGTTCGGGCAGGTGAAACATCGGTAACAGGAAGGAGAACAAAACGCTCGCGGATGCAAGCAACAACGCCGACCAGGCTGTGAATCTCCGAAGCCCAATTTGCCCCGCGTTTGACTTCCAGGCAGCGAGGCAAAGAATTGAGGTGGCCGCGTATGCGGGCGTCATCTGCCAGTGGACGCCCTCGAGAACGGCATGTGCCACAAGTACCAGAAGGGCGGCGGCCATGAACCCACGGCCAGTTCGCGGCCACCGGCCCTCGATCAATATCACCGCCGCGCCAGCGACCAGGAAAACAAGGACTATCTCAAGTGGGCGCATAGATTGTTTGCGGGCTCATTGCCGCGGGATTTCCTTTCTTGCATGATCATTCGCGGTGAACCGGGTTCGTGCTGTCTCCCTCTGTCAGGCGCGGGCACGCTCCCGCCGCACGGGTTCCGCTGCGGACGTTGAACGACGATGCCTGAGTGATTGCTCATACCCGTTGAGTTCTTTCTTCAGGGCGCTGTCCGCACGCTCCAGCCGGACCTTGTTCAGAACCACTGCCACGCCGGCGACGTCCAGACGTTCGAGGAGTCGCGCGGCGCGATCCAGTTCCTGCTTGGTCGTCGCGCTGGACTTCACCACAAGAACAGTTACATCGGCCACCCTTGCCAGATACTCGGTGTGCGCGGATATAGGCAGCGGACTCGCGTCGATCAGGATCGCATCGTATTGTTCGCTCCCGTGATGCAAACCCTGCATTACGGGATTGAGGGTCGAAGCTTCTTGTCCTATGTCGTATTCTCGGCGGCCGTGAAGCGCCGCGATCGGTGCAAGGGCGGCGAGCCGAATCTCATCGGTCTTGTTCCGCCTTTGCAAGAGCAATTGAGAACGCCAGGGAATGTTACCGGGGGTAACTTCCAGCCCTTCGGATGCCGATGCCACGATCGTCTGTGTCCTCAGATCGAGACTCCGCAGTTTATCGCTCACTTCTCTCACAATGGTGCTGGTTCCGCTGCCATGCGACGGGGATGTAAACAGAAAGACTCGCGCCCCCGAGTTCCTGACAGCATGATCGATGCCCGCGGCCAAACGCAGATAGTATTCTCCCGCAATCTCTCGCCGGAATTCGCGATTGTCAAGCAGCACGCCGAGCGGATGGAAGCCCATCACCTGCTCGACATCCCGAGCGGTGAATACTCTGTTGTCCAGCAAGTCGATCGCGACCGGAGCGGCAATGGCGCAGGCAAGACTCATCAGGACCAAAGCAAGCAAGTAGAATTTCAGTTTGCTCGCTTCGGGGTTCAATGGAGTGAGCGCCATTGAGGATACGTGGATTGACCCAGGAGAGTTGCTTTCAAGTTCGAGGTCGCGGATGCGGTCGTCGATGGCGCTATATGCCTTTTGCAGGCTGTCGATCTCCGGCCCAAGCGCCGCGGCTCTTTGGAATTTGGGAGCTGCCGAGGTCGCCGTGTGCGTTCTTAGCGCGAGTTCCTGGGTCAATTGGAGCTCAATCATGCGCGTGCGCGCTACTTCCTGGCGCAACTTGTCCTGCAGGTGCTCTCCAGCCTCGCGTCTCAGGTTGTTCATCTGCGCGTCGATCGAATCCAATTCATCCTTATCTTTCTGATAGATCGGGTGATCCTGCCGCAGGCCGTTCATTTCTTGTATTAACGCGGTTCTTCGGCTGTTCAGCGAGGTTCTCACTCCAGATAGCCCTGCGTCGGAGGCGATCGCCTCGTCCGCATTGGCGTCCATTACACTCGATCCACCAGGGCCGCTTTCCTTCACGACGGCGGCCAGTTGCGCCTCTGACGCCTGGCGCTGCATGCGCGCCGTAACTTGATCCTCACTCAGCTTCTGCAACGTCGAATCATAGACGTTATTCCCGCCATCTTTGGATGAAAGCGTGGCCACGCCAAGTTGCTGCATGAGTTGCGCCTGTTCACCCAGGCTGTCATCCATCTCCTTTTGCAGCCGGACCTTCTCCTGCCGGAGGGTATTCAGGCGATCGTTCAGCCCGTAAAACTCCTCGCTCTTCATGCGCTCCACATAAGTGCCGGTGACCGTGTTCACAATCTCGGCAAGATCGTTCGGCGTGGCTCCATGCAGCCCGATTGACATCTCATAAGTCGATCCGACTCTTTTTGCCTCCAGCGCCTTCTGCAAGACCTCAATCTCATAGGGCAATGCGGGGCCCTGATAGGACGGCGTTAAACCTCTCCTGTACCGCACGGCGTAGGGAAGCTTCGAGATGGAATCAGCAATAATGTCGTGCCGCGTTACCGTCTGGACCTGGTCTTGAACATAAGAGTCGTAAGGAAGCTCGACTTCAGTGTCGCCGACCAGCATCTTCGGAAACTTCGGCGAGAGATAGACCACGCTGTTCGACGCGTAATCCGGCTTGGCCTTTTTCCACAAGAATAAAGCGCCGCAGCCGGCAATGAAAAGAAGCACCCTCGCGGCGACAATCCAGTGGCGGCGAAGACTGCCAACCACATCGATCGCCGGGCGCACCCCTTCAGTAGAACTCCCGGTCCGGCGCAGCGGGACCGATGGAAGGCTCTTGGAGCCTCTCGGAAGCGAGTTGTCGGACGTTGAGTTGATCATGACGAACCTCTCCAAGTCAGTGAGCGGCTAACGCCGCAAAACTTGCCATTGTTACGAATGGCGCCAGTTGCTGCATCACAAAGCCCATTTTCGCGAATCCACTCTTGGGCACGTAGACGATGTCGCCGGGATAGAGCGAGACTTCCATGCCGCCATTTGGCTTCAGGAGGTCGTTGAAACGGACAAATTGAGTTTTGTCGCCTTTGGAACGGTGGACGATCTGAATCTCCGGATTTCCGCCCGCCGCATCGCTCACCCCGCCCGCCTCACCCAGAACGGAAGAGAGCGTCGAGTCGTGCTTCAAGGCAATCGGTCCCGGATGCTGCACCTGCCCCATGATCGTTACCGTTCTTGTCGACACGGCGGGCACAAACACCACGTCGTTTCGGCGCAACCGAAGATCAGCCAGCGGGCTGCCCGAGGTGAGCAGTTCCTGTAGTTCAACCCAATACACCTGATCTCCCCGGTAGATCACGCATTGCTCTGGAATACTGCCATCGGGGCGTGTCTCTATGCCTCCTCTGGAGAGCGCCTCAAGCAGTGTAGGCGTCTGTTCAAAACTTACCATGCCAGGATTCTTCACATCCCCCAGCAGTGTGACATGATTTGAGCCGTATTTCTCCACCTCGACGGTCGCTGTCAGCTTTGTATAGTAAGGCGACATCGCCTCGACGATTTTCTCGCCCGCTGCCTCGCGAGTCAGGTCGGCGAGCTTGATCGGCCCGGCCAGCTGAAGCGTAACGCGCCCGTCGGGACCAATCACATCCTTGCTGGCCAAGTCGGGCCGGCCGGGATACTGAATGGATATCTCATCCCCCGCCCCCAGCGTGTATTCCTCATCCGCGGCGGGCTCGAATTTGCGCAATGTCTCGATAGGGCTCAGTTTAAGCTTCGGATCGGGCAGGCTATTCTGGTTGGAGTCGCCAACTGCCTGAACGCTGCGAGGCGCATCCTTAGCCGAAGGCTGGTCGTCTGGTTGGCTGGCTCCTGCGGAGTGCGCACAGACCGCGCATAGCGCAAGAACAGCAAAGCCGCGCAGAGTGAGCGCAAGTTGTTTACTTGGCAGATTCACGGATAACTCCTTCAGCAATTGGGTAACGTTGCGTTTCGCGAAGCCGACTGCGAGCCTCACCGCAAGAACCGGCCATTGATTCGATGGCATGTGCCGCATCTCGCGCCGGTTCATTGCCCGTCTCCCGGGGTATCGCGAGCTGTGCGCACCCATGCGGAGTCCGCGCGGGAGGCACGCCACACCTCTGGGAGAATCCATAATTTCCAGAAGATATATGCCGGAGCCGATGCCAGGACTTTGAACATTCCCCGCAAGTCGGAACCGCAGGCGGCAGCTGCCGTTACATGCAAAGCCAGGACAAGAAACCCTGCCAGCGCATACAGCCTGAGCCACGTTTCGGGCAGGCAGGCGGCAACCAGCAGCAGGCACACCCCTGTGGCGATCGGTGCGGCCAGCAGATCGAGAAGCGGTTCCATGAGCCGAACTCGCCCGCGCAGCAGCTCTCCCATCAGCTTGGGAGCCCACAGTTTCATGATTTGCCGGCGACCACCTTCCCATCGAGCCCGCTGGGTGCGTGCGCCATGATCCGAACGCGGCATCTCGCCGCTGACTGCCGCCGTATCGACAAACTCCACGCGAATGCCGGCTCGAACCAGGGCGAGATGATATTCCAGGTCTTCAACGACGGAATAGGCTCCATATGGAATCCGCGTCAACACGTCCCGGTGCAGAGCGAAGCCATTGCCCAGGATCCCCGCAGAAAGGCCCAAGCGCTCACGGCCGCGCGGACGAATCACATTGAATCCTTGAAAGGCAAGCGCCATCAGCCTGGTGCGGTTGTTTTCCTCGGGTTGATAGACTCCATAACGGCATTGCACGGCTTGCGCGCCCGTTAGAAACCTCTGCCGCACCGCCGCGATCAGGCCAGGGCTGACGACGGAGTCCGCATCGATGACCAGCACTGCCCGCGAAGGCCCGGTCAGAGCCTCGGCGAAGCCATAACTCAGCGCACAACCCTTGCCCTTCCGATCAGGATCGTTCAGCACCAGCACTCTTGCTCCGGCAGCCTCGGCCTCGTTCGCCGTCGCATCCGTGCAGTTATGTGCTATCGCCACCAGGTCCACGCCAGGGCCGGCCGAGGACGTGATGCTGCGAATGCAGCGCCCGATAAGAGCTTCCTCATTGTGAGCCGGAACCAAGACAGTCAGCGGAAAATCCTCCGCTGCGGCGTCTTGTTCTCTTGCGCGCGCGGACGGCAGCAAAGAGGCGGTGGTCAGCACCAGCAGTTCCGCCAGCAACGGCATCGTTGCCAACACCAGCGCGATCCCGATTATGTTGAGCACTTGCGATAAGAGCATACGATTGATCTCCGATTGGCCTGGCCGTAACGGGCTTCCTTTGCGACAAGCCCAGTGCCGCGGACCCTATCTCATCGACTGCAGCTGAGCGTTTTCAATCTTTGCTCGGTGTGCCGAGCTTCGGCTTCATGCGGCATCGGCGGGGGCCAGGTCCTGCATCAATCCATCCATCTCACGGCCGCTTTGCGACATCACTGAAACAGGCTCAACCGTGAATCCACGACTGAGCAATTGCTGCACCTGACGGTACACGGAGGGAACCTCCTGGACGTGAATCGGAATCAACTGGCCGCCAATGCGGAAGAACGCCCAGTCTTTCCCGAATTGCGGAACCGGCACCATCTCCGGTTGGATGCGCCGCAACGCCTCCGCTACCTTTGGGGCCATGCGAAATGAGAGCCGCAACCGCGAGGCGCCCACAACGTTGACTAGAAGGCGATCCAGCCCGGCCAGCCAGAGTTCGCGCTTCCAGCAGCGGGTGACATTCATGACGTAAATAAGCGAGGCGAGCGCGTCCGCTCCAATGTAGGCTGTGTTGCTCATATCGAGCACCACGTGAGAACCGGCAAGAACTGCGCTGCGAACGTCGGATTCAAATCGTGGCAAGAGTGCGCCGGTGAAATCGCCGTCGATGCGCAGAACAAGGGCCGAGCCGATCATCTCTTGCGAAATCCGCGTCTCTCTGCGCCGTTTTCCCTGCATTCTCATCGCCGCCAATTGCACGGGCAGATAGCGCAGCAGACCCACTGCATTGCCGAAATAGCGCGTAGCCAGCCGCGATGGCTCCTGGATCATGCGGTAGAGCCACTCCAGGCCGCCTTGCTGCATCCATAAGGGCGCGCGGGAGGCTTTGCCGCTCAGAAAGTCGAACGAGGCGCCGACTCCGATGCAAACAGGCACTTCCAGCCGGTGCCGATGCATGGCCAGCCATTTTTCCTGCTTGGGGTTTCCAAAGGCCACCAGAAGAATGTCCGGCCGGGCCGCTTCGATCCTTTTGAGGATATCCTCGTGATCCATCTCTTCCAGCGGCTGATGCTTCGGAGAATAGCGTGCGGCGATGCAGGCGCCAGGATAATTCTTCTCCATCCACTTTGCCGCGCCGGCGGAACTCTCTTCTTCGGCTCCCAGCAGGAAGAGTCGATAGCCGCACTCAGCCGACAATCTCGCCAGTTGCGGCACAAGATCGGCCCCTGCAACCCGCTCCTTCAGCCCTGCCCCCAAAAGACGCGATGCCCACACCAGCGGCGCTCCGTCAGCCAGGACGAGATCGCAACTGGCAAGCGTCTCGTAGAGTTCCTCGTCGTGGATGGATTTCATGAGGAAATCCACGTTTGCAGTCGCAATCTGATGGAAGCCACCCTCTGCGATGCTGGCCTCCACGCTATCTAGAACCTCTTCCATCGTCAGGTTGTCAATAGCCACACCCAGGATGGCAACACGGGGATCTTTGGATTCTGCCATGGTGATCGCTCCACAATGCTTCGTCTTGTTACGTGCCGCCGAGTTCTTCTCGACTGAATGCGAAGAGTTCCAGAACCCGCGGCGGGGAAGAAACGAGGCTACGGCCGTCTCATGACCGGTGTAGATAGTGGGGGAAGTATTCGAGCGGCCCTCTCATCGAGAGCGCCGCCCAATCGCGGTAGCAGCATTTCGGGGAGAGTTGAATGCGCCGCGTCTCATAACAGCAGCTTATGAATCCGATATGTGGGGATGGACTGGCGTATCCCGGATATGTCCGCATCCGCTCTCGCCGCGTCCTGGTCTATGTGGATAGTGTGATATTCAGCGATCGCGTTTCAGAGTCAGAGTCAATTATTCCGGTCAGCGCAGCTTGATCTGGATCGATCCTGGACGGCTTCCACGTCGCTCAGGGCAAGTTCGGCGGAAATGGCTTGCGAGAATACTGAGATCGTAACGATCAGGCGGAGGTTGTTCTTGATTCGCGCCAGGCGTCCGTGAACGCCGGCCAAGGGGCCTCGCGTAACCTGCACCAGTGTGCCTGGCGTCAGCGCGTCGCAGCGGTCGCAGGGCACGCTGCTGCCGAGCGTTCGGCGAACTGCCTCAATTTCGACATCGGAGATCTGGCTTGGCTCATGGTTTCCGCCAAGGAGGCGAACAGTGCCGTTGGTCTCCAGCACCTTGACCCGGTTGCGCAAACTGGGTTCATAGTGAAGAAACAGGTAGCCGCCGAAGGCCGGCACCTCGATGACTTTGCGGCGATCCTTCCATTGATGGACCTCCCGAAGCAATGGAAGATAGGTCCTGAATCCTTTTGCGGTCAGGCCCGAGGCCACGCGCTGTTCGCAGCGATAACCGGTCTGCACTGCGTACCAGGCTTGATTGGGATTCGCCGCGTGCGGCAACTCTCCACTGTTGGTTTCATCGCTAAAGCAGGCTTCGCCCATGTCACCCCCATCAGAGTGCTGACAACTCGATTGAGTCTTGTCAACTAGAAAGAGTCAAGGCGCAAGAGCGAATCGCTCCCGGCACAAAAGCAACAACAGCAAATGCCGCCATTGCGTTCATTATCGGCTCAGAGTGTTGACAATTCTGTTCTGTTTTGTCCAGAGGAAAAAGGAAAGGCGCAAGAGCGAATCGCTCCCGGCACCAAAGCAACTACATCAAGTAACGCCAATCGAACAGTCATTGTTGAAGAAGGTTTTCGCCGATCCCCATATTCGCCCTCATGTTGCCGGCTTCCTTCATGGTTCTTTCAAATAGCCACTCCGCATCGCACCCCAGTACCATCGCGATCTCGTGCCGCATTTGCTGCCGCGGTTCACGAACCCCGTTGATGATGCGACTCAGGTACGCCTCATCGATACCTACCAGTTTCGCCAGCCGATTCTGGCGCAAGCCGGTCGTGTACATTCGCAGTTTGAGATTGGGGTAGATACGTTGCTCCTTTTCTGCATGAAAGCGCTCAGTGGATTGCCTCGAAAGCCGCCGCAGAACATTTGTGTCGGCCGTCACAGCAAGGCTGATCCGCCGCTGCTAAACTGCAATAGCCAAAGAGTACATGAAGTGACAAGTTCTTGCCACAAAACTTTGGTAATCCAGACGTGTTCTTTCGGTACTGCGCATGAACTTTCCTTGCTTCTAGATAAACGTAATTGTAAGAAATTAAATAGCTTATACGTTTGTCTTGCGCCTCATGTAAGCTCATGTAAAACCTGAAGACACCATAAATTCCTTATGAATCGACCAGCGTCTCAACTCGCTGCCTCGCAAGATCGAAAATCGATCAATTGATACGATCAATCAATGAACTGACAGGCTTCTTGCCACACCATTTCAGCGTGCAGATCCCACTTCTCAGAGCAAGTCGACGAGCCGTGCCCCCCGTCGTTCTTGATTGGAAGATGTGAGCCCTTCCCATGAGCTCACTGCGACCCGGCAAACTCTCCTGCGAAGCCCCTGATTGCCTCATCGCAGCCAACGGAATATTGATGGATCGACCAATCTCCAACTGGAGCGGCGACAGCTCCGGCAAAGCCATCTATCGTTTCCAGATCCTGTATGCGCCAGCAGGACTCGGCGCCGTCGCCCGTCGCGCCGCACAACCTTACCTGATCCAGAGACTCATGGGAGACGTCAAATCCCTCCAATCCGACTATCAGTCCACAGCCGGCTGCTTTCAACACGGCTTCCTTGCGCGTCCAGAGACGCAGAAAGATCCGGGCCTGTTCCTGGCGCGTGTCTGCTGCCGCAACCATTGCCGCTTCGTTGCTGGTGAAATTCGCTGTGGCGATTTCCAGAGCCTCGACATCGCGCTGAATCGCCTCCACGTCGATGCCGACTTCTCCAGCAGTTGTGAAGGCGATCGCTCCCAGCCCGCCGGAATGAGATACATTGAAATGCAGTGCGGAGCGGGTGGCAAGGCACGGCTTGCCATAGTGATTTGCATTGAGTGCGATCTTCCGCGGAGCCGACTCGAGATACCAAGCCAATCCGAGCCGCAGCATCGCCCGGCAAAGCTTGAACCGGGATGCGTCTCTCGGAAAAAGATAGCGGTCCGCGCGGTTCTGCTCTTCGACTGATAAGAAGTCGTCGAGATTCGTTGCGGGATTCAAAGGCCTGTCTAGATCGATCATCCAGACCTCGATGCTTGTGGCCGTTGGCATCTTGCGAAGTGGAAAACCCTCGTTCATGGAGTTCCTTTTGTGGGTGGAGAATTCTGTTAGCAGCAACTGCAAGCGTCACCGCAGGGAGCGGCGATGCCGCACAAACTGCAAAGTGCCACAACTGTTCCGAAATCGCCGTAAGGAGGGCATTCCGAGAACGCTATGAACATCTCTCCGCTCGTCATCCTTCTCGGCTGGATACCTTTCGGCGCCTATCTTTTTCGCCGCTATCCTGTCCGCATTGCAATTCTAGCGAATTTCCTCGGCGGCTGGGCGATTCTTCCGGGCGCGAGCTACCGAGCCACAGCCGACGCATTTCCTTACTGGTTTCTAGGCGTCTGCCTGCCGGCAAACTACTTTCTCACCAAGGCCACGGCCACCGGACTGGCAGCTCTGGCGGGAATGCTCATTTTTCATTCCGCGGATTTGAAGAGATTCAGGCCGGGAATCTGCGATCTTCCCATGGTGGTATGGTGCTGCGCGCCTCTGCTGTCGGCGGCCGCGCATTGGGGCACCCTTCCTGAAGGTCTCATGGGCGCAACCTACCAGACCGTCTCCTGGGGTGTGCCCTGGCTTCTGGGCCGCATCTACTTTTCCGGCGACGACTCGCTGCTCCTCGCCGCCAAGGCAGGTGTAATCGCGGGCATCTGTTATGTGCCAATCTGTCTCTTCGAGATTTACACCGGGCCTCAACTCTATGCGTTCTTCTATGGTTATCAGCCCTACCGTTGGGTGGGCGCGGCACGTTATATCGGCTTTCGTCCCATCGGTTTTTTAGAGGACGGAAATCAACTGGGCATTTGGATGGCGGCGGCGACCCTGCTGGCGGTTTTCCTCTTTGTGCATCGCATGACAGACCGTATTCTTGGCTTGCCCATAGGATGGGTCGCAGCCGGGTTGGCTGGTGTTACGCTGCTCTCGCAGTCCGTAGGCAGTATTCTTTTGCTTTTGTTCTTGCTGCCTTTGGCACTGTTGAAACGGCGCTCGGTCCTGCAGGCATTTGTTGCGGTTTTAGTTTTAGGCGTTCTTGGATTCGCGCTCTTCCGGATGACGAACCTCGTATCCCTGCGCGCGCTGGCACAGCGCAATGAAATGGTGCGTTCCGTCTCGATGGCCCTGACAAGCATTGGGCGCGATTCGCTCGTCTGGCGCTTTGCTCGGGATGAGAGCCACATCCCAGTTGCGCTCCAGAAGCCTCTGCTCGGATCTGGGCAATGGAACTGGTGGCAGAACGGCGATTCCCGGCCTTGGAGTCTATGGGTTCTCGTCTTTGGCATGTACGGATTGGTTGGGCTGATTGCCTTTGGATCGATACTGTTCCTGCCAGTCATACGCGCAGTTTGGCTGCCCGCGGGAGCCAACGCCCGCAATGAACCGAATCTTCGGGTGGCGATGGCAGCGCTCATTCTGATGGTGGCCGTCGACAACCTGCTGAATGGAGCAATGATTCTCCCTTATCTTCTGATCATGGGCGGCCTGGCGGCCGGATCACGGAACTGCTCTGCGGCTCTTGAAGCGAAGATCGCGACTAAGACGAGCGTTGTTTCCATTTCGGAATGATGAAGGGTTATGAATAAATCTGGGAACGATTCGGGCAATTTGCAGCACCTGCCACTTCGGAGGAGGTTCAGTGAAGGACACAAAACAAGGGATTCAAATGGCTTATGACCTCGCCAAGGAGCGTTACTCGGCTATTGGAGTGGACACTGAGAGTGTCCTTCTGACGCTGGACGAGATTCCCATTTCGATTCAATGCTGGCAGGGCGACGACGTTCGCGGTTTCGAGAATCCAACAGGGGAACTGACAGGAGGAATTCAGACCAGCGGAAACTATCCGGGACGCGCGCGGAACGGCGATGAATTGCGCGCCGATCTTGAACTCGCTCTTACGCAGATTCCGGGCAGAAAGCGCGTCAACCTGCATGCAATCTACCTGGACTCGGCCGTACCGGTGGAACGGGATGCCATCGAGCCGCAGCATTTTGCGCGATGGAAGGAGTGGGCAAAGGCTCATGATCTGGGCCTGGATTTCAATCCGACATGTTTTTCCCATCGCTTGAGCGAAAGAAACCTGACGCTGAGTCATCCGGATCGAGCGATACGAAAGTTCTGGATCGATCACTGCCTGGCGAGCAGAAAGATCAGCGAGTATTTCGGAAAAGAGCTTGGCACGCCCGCTGTGATGAATATCTGGATTCCGGATGGAGACAAGGATCAGCCCGCGGACCGCTTCTCACCCCGGCAGAGATTGCTTGAGGCGCTGGACGAGATCATCTCCGCGCCATTGGGACAGCACCACAAGGTTTCGGTTGAAGGCAAGCTCTTCGGAATCGGCGCTGAAAGCTATACGGCAGGGTCCAACGATTTCTATATTGCCTATGCGGCCTCTCGCAAGGTGATGTTGTGCCTGGATGCCGGGCACTTCCATCCCACCGAAAATGTCGCCGACAAAATCTCCACGGCTTTGTGTTATCTCGATGAGATTCTGCTGCACGTTTCTCGGCCCGTTCGCTGGGATTCCGACCACGTTGTGCTGCTCGACGATGCAACGCTGGGGATTGCGCAGGAGGTTGTTCGATGCAATGGCTTGTCGCGTGTGCATCTTGGGCTGGATTTCTTCGATGCGAGCATCAACCGTGTCGCAGCCTGGATCATCGGCGCGAGAAACCTGCGGAAGGCATTGCTACTGGCGCTTCTTGAGCCGACGGCAAAACTGATCGATGCGGAGAAGCAGTGGGATGGAACCGCCCGAATGGCTCTGTTTGAGGAGCAGAAATCAATGCCATGGTCCGCGGTGTGGGAATACTACTGCGCCAGCCGGGATGTACTTGCGGGGATTGAGTGGCTGGACAGAGTCCGAAGCTACGAGACAGATGTGATGAGCAAGCGCGAGGGAGCGCGATGATAGCTGCGATCGAAGAGTGATGGTTTCTGAAATCCATGATGATTGCCGCGTCTCAGGGGTGCAGCCCCAGATAATTGCCATATCCCACAATCACGGTTGATCCCACCAGTGTGAGCAAGGTCAAGAAGACGAGTGCCTTCGTGCGCCTGCTCACGCCGCGCCACTCTTTGAGAGCGATTCCCCACAACGTGCTGAAGATGATGATGCTGGCCATGTGCAGCGTCCAACTGGAGAACCTGTAGCGGCCCATCTGCGTCTCACCCATGGTGTAAAAGAAGAACTGCATATACCAGGTGGCGCCGGCCAGTGCGGAAAACAGATAATTCCAGCCAAGTGAGGGCGTCCTGCGCGAGTGTATCGCGAGTTCCAAGGCCATTTCAGTTGCAGCAGCGTCGTTGATATTCTCGACGGGCGGATGTTCGGCTTGTACCTTTTGACCGGCATCTGCAGGAATGCTCAGGTATTCGCCATAGCTGCGGTTGCGCAGATTGAGCGCGGCGCACCATACAAAATTGGTAGTAAACCCGCCTGCCAGCACCACAACCAGCACTGGGAGTCCCTGCCACATCACGCTGGTTCCGTGCGCCAGCGTAAGTGCCTTGATTGGGTTTCCGGCATCGAGGCCGAAGGCAAAACAGGAACTCATGATGCCGCAGAATGTCGCGACACCCAGGCCGAGCTTGAGGTTGAATTCGCGAATGCTTGCCAGTTTCTGCTGGTCCGATAGTTCCTTCTCTTTGGATATGCCCGCGGCGCCGGCGAAAAGAATGCCCAGTAGGCAAATGCCCACGCCGATCAGGATGGTGACGCCCGAGCGTTGGGCCAGCAATTGTATGAACTGCCCGTGGAAGATGGGCGGAACAAGCGTGCCGAAGACAGCCGTATATCCCAGCGCGACCGCCATACCCAAAGACAAGCCAAGGTAGCGCATGGTCAACCCGAAGGTGAGCCCGCCCAGTCCCCACAGCACGCCAAAGAAGTAAGCCCAGAGAATCGCCGAGGCCGGCGCTCCATGTAGCACAGGCAGCAGATCGCGGGTCAAAAGTCCAGCCATCACCCACGGTGCAACGATCCAACTCACGATCCCGCCGGTCAGCCAATACGTCTCCCAGGACCAGCCGCGGACCTGGCGGTACGGAACGTAGAAGCTGGCCGAAGCAAGGCCGCCCAACCAATGCAAAAACACTCCCAATAATGGATTCGCGCCCAAGATGATGGCTCTCTCTCTGTGCGGTTCCTCGACCGCGATATCTTCTACTGTGACTCCAGTTCCGTAACTCGGCGACGACAGCTCGAAACAGTTCTGTCCGTGAGTGCAGTTACCGTAGCCAGTTGGATCTCCCGCAGTGCTCTGCCACTCAATCTACAGTTCACCGGTTCGGTTCTTTCCGTGCTAAGACCTTCATGCTTGTTTGCCGGCTGGATGGGCGGTTGCCGAAGCAGAGACTTCAGGTCAACTTGCCTTGGCCCCGCTTTGAGCTTCTTCGATCTCGTCTTGTACAAGGATCACGGCCAAAAAACGCGGACCATGAACACCTTTGATGCGCGTCATTTCGATGTCTGCCGTCGCGCTTGGCCCGGAGATGAAGGTTGCCAGCATCGGGGTCTGCTGGCAACGATCGAAGTACTCTGGCAGAGTTTCCACTACCTGGCTAGCGCGCAGGATGCAAAGGTGCCGGTCGGGCAGCAGCGTGAGCGCCCGCCTTCCCTCTGTGGGCGAGTGATGCAACACGATTGTCCCGGAGTCGGCTACTCCGCAGAAGGCCGCAGTAATTGCCCCCTCGGCTTGTTCGATTTCCTCGCTGGCCATACCGCGATCGACCTTCCATTCGAAGCCGGGAGCGAGCCATGCAGCGGGAAGTCCTTCGGGCGCAACGAAGATGTGTTTGCCACTTGATGCAAGCTGCGCGGCGATCGTGGCAGGCAGTTCCTCAGCCGTGCATTCCGCCACTTCGGCTTCGTACTCACGAAGACGATCGATCATCCGTTCCACGCAAGCATTCCGATTCATGGTTCCCCTGCGGATGTAAGTCCGAGGAAGAACCCGACGATCAGGTGCGTTTTCACTCCCAGGTTCGGAAGAAACAGGAGCGGTTGCTGAGCGTATGCTTTCGAGGATTCGCTGCCTTGACGAGGCGCTGTCGTTCATTTCGCCTCCTTGGCGCGAGCGGTCCACCATTCGCGGAATGTCTGCCGGGGCAGTCCGCGGAGGTCGCGCGTCTGGGTCCATTTAGCGCCGATGAAGGGCAGGGAATGGATCCATCCGTCCTTCTGCGTGAAGAGGCGAAGACCGATGCGGGCCACACGCTGGGCAAGGTGAAAAAGCCACGCACGTGAGAAAACAAGGTTGGCAACGCGCAACCCAAGATAAAGGGGATCGAGGAAGCGTACCGTCTGCCTGCGCTCATTGTCGGTCACTTGCGCGCGCAGTTCGAGCAGCACTTCGGGGATATTGATCTTGACCGGGCAGACTTCATAGCAGGCGCCGCAGAGCGACGACGCATAGGGCAGCGATTTCGCATGTTGCAACTGCATGAGTTGCGGAGTGAGGATGGCTCCGATGGGGCCGGGATAGACCGAGCCGTAAGCGTGGCCGCCGGTCTGGCGGTAAACCGGGCAGCTATTCATGCAGGCGGCGCAGCGAATGCATTTCAAGGTCTGGCGTTCGACGGGCCGCTTGAGCATCCGCGACCGGCCATTGTCGAGCAGAACCACATGAAAGCGCTGCGGACCGTCGCCGGGAGTGACACCGGTCCAGAGCGAGGTGTAGGGATTCATGCGTTCGCCGGTGGCCGAGCGAGCAAGTACCTGGAGCATGACCTCGAGATCCTCGTAGCGGGGCAAGACCTTCTCAATCCCGGCCACGGTGATCATGGTGCGAGGCAGCGTGAGACACATGCGGCCGTTGCCTTCCGACTCGACGACGGCCACGCCGCCGGTTTCGGCGATGAGAAAATTGGCGCCGCTGATGGCCGTGGGAACGGTCAGGAACTTCTGGCGCAGATAGGTGCGCGCCGCGTCGGTGAGAGCATGGGGGGCATCGGAGAGATCCTTCAATCCCATCTGGCGGGCGAAGATTTCGCGCACCTGGCCGCGATTGATGTGCAGAGCGGGAACGACAATGTGGGAGGGCTCTTCGTCGCCCAATTGCAGGATGATTTCAGCCAAATCGGTTTCGAAAACGCCAACGCCGGCGGCTTGGAGAAAGGGATTCAATTGAATCTCGGCGGAGGTCATGGTCTTGATCTTGATGACCTCGGTTGCGTTTTCCTGGCGAAGCAGTCCGAGGATGATCTCGCGGGCTTCGGTCGCATCTGCGGCCCAGTGGACCTGTCCGCCCGCCGCGGTGCAGCGGGCTTCGAATTGCTCAAGATAGTAGCCGAGGTTCTCCAGAGCATGGGCGCGGATGGCCGATGCCGCGGAACGGAGTTCGGGCCAGTCGGTCTTTTCGGCGACGAGTTTTGCACGCTTGGCCTGGATGACATCCATGGCGTGTGCGACGTTCTTGCGCAGTTGCGGATTGCGCAAGACTGGAAGTGCGCCCTCGGGGAAAGGCGGGGCGAGGGTCGGGTCGAGTACGGCGTGGGTCATGCGAATGCCTCCGCCGGCAAGTCTTCGGTGCTGGCGAGAATCTGCGCCATGTGAATGGTTTTCATGCCTGCGTACTGGCGATGCATGGCGCCACCCAGATGCATCAGGCAACTGTTGTCCAGTGCGGTGCAATACTCGGCAGCGGTAGAGACGACGTCTTGCAGCTTGGCAGCCAGCATGGCCGACGAGACTTCGGCATTCTTGATTGAAAAGGTCCCACCAAAGCCGCAGCAGCGATCCACGTTGGCCAGGGGCGCGAGGTCGAGGCCGCGGACTTTTGCCAGCAAACGGTAAGGGCGGTCGCCCAACTGCAGTGCGCGCAAGCCGTGGCAACTCGCGTGGTAGGTTACGCGGTGAGGAAAGTACGCACCCACGTCTTCGATACCGAGCCGATCAAGGAGAAACTCACTCAACTCGTAGACTCTAGGCAGCAGCGCTTTGTAGTCCTCGCGAATCGAGGCATTTCCCATCTCCTCGAAGAGGCCGGGATATTGATCGCGGATCATGGCTACACAAGAGGAAGAGGGGATCACAACCGTTTCCGCATCGCGGTAAAGTTGGACAAAACGCTTGGCTTGGGAGAAGGCTTCGCCGCGGAAGCCGGTATTGGCGTGCATCTGTCCGCAGCAGGTCTGTTTGGAGTGGAAATCGAGTTCAACACCAAGCCTCTCAAGGAGGGCGACCACAGCGCGCCCTGTCTCAGGAAACAGGGTGTCGTTATAGCAAGTGATAAAGAGCGATGTGCGCATCTCTGGTACCGGTGTCTGAAGCTTAACAGGTCGAAACGTATCCCAATGAAGCATTCATTGTCTATCGGAGTTTAAAGCTCATGCTTTGTGGATCCGTGGCTGTAGCATGTTAGGGAATGCTCTGGACCGAAACCATGACCTCAAGCCGGCGCGACCAAAAGGGCTGGGGGCAGGAACTGGGCTTGGAGACCCAACGGCAATGATCGAAATGAAGAAGGGAATCTATCGTGCCATCGTGCGGCTACTCGAAGCAGCGTTTTGCACGGGACTCGGCATTGCGGCCTGCGCGACCGCGGTGAGTGCACAGGCATTGAGCCCCGCCGCACTCGGCGTCGACGAATTGGTCACACCACTGGGCATCGACAATCCGCAGCCGCGATTTTCCTGGCAGTTGCGGGACGAGCGTCAAGGCGCAAAGCAGACGGCCTACCAGTTGCTCGTATCTTCGACGCCTGAACTGTTGGAATTGGGCAAAGCAGACGTGTGGGACAGTGGACGCGTTGTCAGCAGCCAGTCGGTGGGCGTTCGTTACGCAGGGCCTGCCATCGCTCCTTCGACACGCTATTTCTGGCGGGTCATGGTTTGGGATCAGGATGCGAGGCCGGCGCCCGGTAGCCCGGTCACCTGGTGGGAATCGGGTCTGTTGAATCAGGGATGGAGGGCGAAGTGGATTGGCTGGGAAACGGCGGAAGAAGAGGCCGTTCGCAATTCCGGCGCAATGTGGGTCACCAACCCGGATGCCGGTCATGCCCCGGCGCAGGGCGCTGAAGAGCGTATTGCCTATCGCGCACGCCTGGACATGGCCAGGCCAATCGTGCAGGCGACGCTCTATGTCGCGGCCGAAGACACGGCCTCTGTAAGGATCAATGGAAAACAAGTGATAAGCCGCGCACCGCTCCCGGCCTGGAAGCAGTTGCCATGGAAGAAGGCCACAGCACTGGACGTGACTGGAGCTCTTGGCGCCGGCAGCAACATGATTGCGATTGAATCGACTCAGTACGTGTTGAATCCGAGTGGAAACCCGATCAACAGAAGATCTCCGATGCAGGAGACGCTGGTTGTGAAATATGCCGACGGTTCCCTGCAGAGTTGGGTCAGTGGTGCAGATTGGAAGTCTTCGCTCAATCCGGCGGATGGCTGGACCGCTGCAGACTTTGACGATGGGGCATGGAAAAATGCCATCCAATGGACAGAGCCGAAGGGTGCGCGGATGGGAGATGATCCGTTGGGTGAGCCATGGCCGGCCGAGTCGGTGAAGGAACTACGGCGCGGCTTTCACAGCAACGGTCTGGTGCGCTCGGCGCGGCTTTATGTTACTTCGCTTGGCGCATACCAGGTGTTTCTGAATGGAAAGCGTGTCGGCGACGATGTGCTTGCGCCGGGATGGACCGATTATCGCGAACGAGTCGAATATCAAACTTACGATGTAACCGCAGGCATAGTTTCCGGCAGTAACGTGCTTGCGGCGCTCCTTGCACCCGGTTGGTACTCTACGCCGTTGAAGTGGTTTCAGCAGCCCAATAGTTATGGCCTGACGCCGCCTGCATTCCTTGCTGAGTTGCGCATCGAGCACGCCGACGGCCGGGTGGAATGGATTTCCACCGATGAACAGTGGAAGGCTCGTCAGTCGGCAATCCTCAAGGCGGAGATCTACGACGGAGAGACCTACGATGTGCGGCTCGTGCAACCTGGATGGAATACTGCGAGCTTCGATGAATCAGGTTGGTTCGATGCAAAGGTGATCGAGCCGAAGCCAGTAACCATTGAGTCTCAGGACTTCCAGCCCATTCGCGAAGAGGCAGTACTGCCAGCGAAAACAATTACAGAGCCCATGCCGGGCATTTATCTCTACGACTTCGGCCAGAACATGGCCGGAGTAGAGCGCATTCGTGTGCATGGACCGGCGGGTACAGACGTGCAGGTGCGGGTCGGCGAGGACATCAATCCTGATGGCTCCCTCTACACCGAAAATCTTCGCACTGCAAAGGCAACCGACCACTTCATTCTCGCCGGCAACGGCGTGGAGGAGTTTCAGCCTCGCTTCACCTTTCACGGCTTCCGCTACATCGAGATCAGCGGTCTGCCTTACGCTCCTCAAAGAGAGGATGCGCAAGCAGTCGTCCTCCATACCGACGTGCCCTTCACAACTCAATTGAAAACGGGCAGCGAGATGCTGAATCAGCTATGGAGCAATATCCTCTGGGGGCAGCGATCCAACTTTGTTGGCGTGCCCACTGACTGCCCGCAGCGGGACGAGCGCTTAGGCTGGACAGGCGATGCAGAGGTCTTCTGGCGTGCCGCTTCCTACAATGCAGATCTCGCGGCTTTCTCTCGCAAATTTGGGGCAGATCTGCGCGGAACCCAGTCGGGGACTCCGTACTATGGCATCGTTGCGCCCGGATCAGGCATGAGTTCGCAGTCTTCCGCTGCGGGATGGAGCGATGCGGGAGTGATCGTTCCGTGGACATCATGGCTGCAATCGGGAGACAACAGGATCATCGAGCAGAACTGGGACGCGATGGAGAAGTATCTGAATGCCATCGAGCAGGCCAATCCAGACGGCTTGTGGCAGCACGATGCCGGTATTCCCTTCGGCGACTGGCTTTCGCCCGAGGGGCCCACGCTCTATCCATTGGTGGCCACGGCTTATTGGGCATACGACGTGACGCTGATGCGGCAGATGGCGCACGCACTCGGCAAGACCGGAGAGGAAGAACGGTTCACGAAACTCTTCGATCACATTCGCTCTGCCTTTGAGCAGCAATATGTGAAGTCCGACGGTTTCATCCCGGGTGCCGACAATGGACCATCACCCTTCGGAAAGATCAACAACCCCGACGCAAAGGCCAGGGGAGGCGATACCCAGACCGGTTATGTGCTGGCGTTGAACATGCACCTCGTTCCCGATGCATTACGTTCTGCTGCGGCCGCCAAACTCGTGGCAAAGATCGAAGCAAATCACGGCTCGCTTGGCACAGGGTTCCTCGGCACGCCCTATTTGCTGGCTACCCTGGTCGACACAGGACACGGCGATCTCGCGTACAAGCTTATGTTAAACACCGACTATCCTTCGTGGGGTTATCTGGTGGGGCACGGCGCCACAACCATGTGGGAACGCTGGAACGGCGACCAGATGCGTGGTGATCCAAGCATGAACTCCTATAACCACTACGCGTACGGTGCTGTTGCAGATTGGATCTACCGCTATGCCGCGGGCATCGACGCAACCCCGCTCGATCCCGGCTTCCATACCGTGTACCTGCATCCGGTCTTCGATCGGAAGATCGGGAGCCTGGACCTGAGATTCCGATCGCCGTACGGTGAGATTCACTCAGACTGGACGGTGGAAAGCGATAAGGCTCACTGGACGGTGACGATTCCGCCGAACGCGGTGGGCTGGCTCGGAGTTAGCGATACCGAGGCATTGAGGTACCGGATCGACGGGACTTTGTTGGCAAACAGCAAACTGGCAAAGCAGTCCAGCAATGCCGGGCAGATGGGTTATGAACTTCCGGCCGGTAAGTACAGTTTTGAAGTAACCGACGTGAAATAGATGGAGGCGGCTGCTTTGGATGACCTTGTCGAAGAATATGAAGATCTGATTCCAAGCCTGAGTCTGCCAGATGAAAACGATCGTCATGTGCTCGCAGCACTCATCAAGGGCGACGCGCGGATGATTATTGCGATGAATTTGAAGGACTTTCCAAATGAAGTTCTTCAGAAGTACGAGATCGAAGCTTAGTCTCCGAACGACTTCGTTCTGCAACTGATCGAACCGGCTCCCGATGCTGTCATGGATGCAGCCGAAACACACCGCCCAAGTCTCAAGGATCCGCCGAAGTCTATTGAGGAATCCTATCGCGTCACACTGGGTTCCGCGGCTGTGGCAGAAGACTTTCGCGCATCTGCTCAGTTATCTGCCGACTTCGGAGGGTTTGATTAAGTGGATGTTCGGCCTCTACGCGACGCATGATCAAATCATGCAAAGCGGGATGGATGACGCGCTTGAAAATCACCCACGGGTATTCAATGACCTCGGCGAACGTAACGGCTTTCTTCGCCGCCAGCGGATGCCCTTTGCGGAAGACGATCGTGAAGGAATCGGTTGCCATGCGTACGTGAGGGCCGAGAGATTTCGCCGACACCTATGAAGAAGCAAGTACGATGGTTCCATGTCAAAACAACCTGCAACTAGTGGCCAACACTGCCTTCTTGACCAGATTAGAAAAGAACTCGCAGAGGCCGACAAGCTATGCGGGAATTGGGGCTTGCGCGACGGTCAGATTGATGACGAAGAGCAAGAAGTCGCAGGAGCGCTAGTTCAGTCGGCATTCGAAAAATCTCTGGTCCTAATGGAGATGATTAGACTTCCTCAGACGCGAGATCGAATTCGGGAAATCTACGATCAAGCGAGAAAAAACCTGACCGAAACCAAGTATTCCATCAACCTGTGCGAACCGTACCTTGTTTGGTCGTACAACCTGTCACAAATTCTTGAAGCCCCCGAGATCGTGGATTCTTGGAAGCATAACAGTGCCCTGGAGCAAGATCTGCCAAGTGCGGTGTCCCGAGTCGAACATCTATGCGATGCGTTCCATCGAACTGCTTTGAAGTTGAAAACGCGCCATGCGAATCGTCCAGGGCTCGAAATCAGCGATGAATACGATGTACAGTATCTCTTGGCAGCACTACTCCAAGCCAATTTCTCGGATATCCGCCCCGAAGGGTGGACGCCAAGTTATGCGGGAAAATGCGCCAGAATGGATTTTCTGCTGAAGGATGAATCAATTGTCATCGAAACGAAGATGGCTCGCGACGGTTTGACCGACGGCCGGCTTGGAGACGAACTGATTGTTGATATCGCTCGCTATAAGAATCATCCGGACTGCAAAGCGCTTTTTTGCTTCGTGTATGACCCAATGCATCTCCTGAAGAATCCGACTGCACTTGAGACCGACCTGTCAAGGAAGACCGATGGCCTTATAGTGCAAGTTCAGGTGAGGCCGAGGCAATAAGTTCTCAGGGTCATTGATCGGCTTATCGTTGCATTGCATGGCAGCATTCCATCGTATCGAGCATTTACATACGATCACGGTGAGCGTTTTGACATCTACTTACCCTTCCTCATTCAAACGCGGAATTGACTCAACCTTGTAAGCTTCATAGGTTCTCAGTCACAGAGGAAACCGCTGCTAGTGGTGTCCGCCACACAGATGGTCATTTATTGAGGGTGGCCCGGGCGCGGGTTACTTTTTCCAGGATGTCGGAGGCTTTTGCCGTCCAGATGATGGGCTTTGGATTCTGATTATGTCCATCGATGTATTCTCCGATGGCCATGATCAACTGTTCGAGATCCTGGAAGACGCCGCGCCGGAGCCGGTTCTGGGTCAGGTCGCGGAAGAAGCGTTCCACCATATTGAGCCATGAAGATGATGTCGGCGTGAAGCGAACATGGAATCGCTTGTGTGCCTCCAGCCAGCGCTCGACTCGTTCATGTTTATGGGTCGAGTAGTTATCGCAGATCAGGTAGATTTCCTTGTCGGCAGCTACGGTCTGATCGATCATGCGCAGGAACTTCAGCCACTCTTGATGACGATGCTTCTGCTGGCATAGGCCGTAGACCTCGCCATTGGCGGGGTTGAGCGCGGCAAACAAGGTGGTTGTGCCGTTGCGCTTGTAATCATGGGTCATGGTCTGGCCGCGCCCCTTTTTCATCGGCAAGCCAGGCTGTGTGCGATCCAGCGCTTGAATCTGGCTCTTCTCGTCCACGGATAACACCAGCGCGTGTTCAGGCGGATTGAGATAGAGTCCGACAATAGCTTCCAACTTATCGGCGAAGTTAGGATCGTTACTCACCTTGAAAGTGTCAACACGATGCGGCTTGAGGCCGTTAGCTCGCCAGATTCGTCCCACCGTGGAGTCGGAGATGCTCATGGCGCGGGCCATGGTGCTGCGCGACCAATGCGTGGCGTTGACCGGTGTGCTCTGCGTGGTCTTGGCAATCACCTCAGAAACGATGGTGGCTGAAATCAACGGCGTCCGTCCCGGTCTGGGCGCATCTTTCAGAAGACCATCCACGCCAAGTGAGATAAAGCGCCCGCGCCACAGTGCAACCATCCTCGGCGTGACCCTCATCTGTGCGGCGATCTGCTTGTTTTGTAAGCCGTCGGCAGCCAAAAGCACAATGCGGCTGCGCAGTGCAACGCGTACCGGAGTCGAACGCCCGCGCATCTGCTTCTCAAGTTGACGCCGAGTCTCTATAGGCAATGCAATCGCAGAAGCAATACGCATATCGGGGTTCCCTCATCTTATGAGATAACCCCCATTCTTAAACGACTCTATTTATGGCGGACACCACTAGGATGCGGGGCATCAGTT
>Ga0302189_10000465_pt1 | contig 35390 bp, 30 predicted proteins | sample II_Bog_E2_2_FD_194551 | JGI IMG/M metagenome (GOLD analysis project Ga0302189, IMG submission 194551) | Peat permafrost microbial communities from Stordalen Mire near Abisko, Sweden - II_Bog_E2_2 | ecosystem: Environmental > Terrestrial > Soil > Wetlands > Peat | place: Sweden: Abisko...
ACCACTTTGCATTGAGCGATCGGTAAGCGGCCAGATCTTCCCACCGAACATCCAGGCCGGTCGGATCCTCGGTCTCCCGCATGTGGCCATTCTCATCCGCCTCATGATCTCGCACGGGGTCCGCCACGCCAACCAGAACCAATTTCACGCCGGCATTCTCCCGCAATCTCTTCGCGGCTTCTTTGAGGCACGAAAGGGCGCTATCCTCCACTCGCGCTGGGCGCTTCGTGTCTTTGTCGAATCGGATGGAGCACACCTTCTCTACATCAGCCGGCAGCGACTGAGCCTGGATTCTAAGGCAAGCGACAAACAAAAAACACAGGATGAGACTCAAGGTGGCCTGAGCGCGAGCAGCAACTTTCAAGTGGCTAATCAATGCAAACTCCGGAGATTTGTGGAGATTCTAAGCAGACCCCGCACTTGTTAATCGCACCCATTGCGCACGCGGAATCGATAGCTGGTTTCATTGGGGAGCACGCAGAAGGATGGGCGCCTGGAAAGGAACTTCTGAACCCTGCGTGATGCTCCATTGAGTACGCTGAGATGTGCACAAAAGCGCGCCGTCACCCGTCGAATGGCTCTAGGGGCGGGTACAACAACCTGGCAGGCGGTGCTTCAGCATAGGGCGAGATTTTCATAACGCCGTGTTGATGTCAAGAGGAATGCTCTGAAATCCCTGTCTTGACATTGCCTTGGGCATCGCGTAAACAAGGATTATGCGGTCTGTTATTCCCTTCCGTTGTTGTCGTTGTTGCTCACACTTTTGAGCGAGGCGGCAATCTGCGCGTACAGACCTGAGTATGGAATTCCGCAGTACACATGGTGCTGCAACTTAAACATTCCATCCATCCGCGACTTCAGAAGCTCGCTCACCGGTTGAGTGGGCTTTTTGCATTTCCCAAATTCCCTGCTATGACCTTGAAAGGATGCCTTATGAAATCGAGAATGGCTCTCGCAGTTGGGTTGCTCACCTGCCTCGTCGCGGTGCCTGCCGCATATGCTCATCACTCCTTTGCCGCGGAGTTCGACGGCAGCAAACCGACCCGACTGGTTGGCAAAATCACTCGCGTCGAATGGACCAATCCGCACTCGTACTTCTATGTCGATGTGGTCGACTCCAAGGGACAGCTGACAAACTGGGGATGCGAAGGCGCTGGCCCTGGCGCGCTCAGCCGCCGCGGATGGAAGAAAGGCGACTTGAAGATTGGCGATACCATCGTCGTCGATGGCTACCGAGCGAAAGATGGCTCGCATCTCGTGGACGCGCGCAGGGTCACGTTCCCCGATGGACGCACGGTGTATGGCGGCAGCCCAGGAGATGGCGGACCTGGCGACAATGGCACGGATCAGGGCGCGCCTCCACCTGCACCGGCCAAGTGAACCACTTCGCGCCTAAGTCGCTTCACGCTTAGATCTCTTCGCATTTGGAGCGGCGCAGCATTTCTGCAACGCCGCGGCTCCACTTGACTGGAAATATTCCGCATGCCCTTGCTGCAACATCTCTGCCAACTGCTCAACGACTCAAGGTTTGGCACCATGATTCGCGAATCCGACTATGCCTACAGCATTATCGAGTCCGTGCACGTTCTCGCCATCACGCTCGTTGTCGGAACGATCGCGATTCTTGACCTTCGCATGCTGGGAGTGGTTCTGCGCCCCATTGCTGTCACACGCATTGCGCGAGCCGTCCTTCCGCTCACATGGTCGGGCTTCACAGTCAGCTTCCTCAGCGGCTTCCTGCTCTTCTGGGCGGAGTCAGCAAAGATGTACACCAATCCCTCTTTTCGGGCAAAGCTCATCTTGCTCGCGCTGGTTGGTTTGAATCCGCTGATCTTTCACACTACCGTCTATCGCCGCGTTCATGAGTGGGAAAGCCAGCACGTAGCTCCATGGCGCGCCCGCACCGCGGCCATTGCTTCGCTCACGCTTTGGGGCGGCATTATCATCGCCGGCCGCGCAATCGCCTATTTCTGACTAGCGCGAAAGGGGACGCTTTAAAACTTGCTGCACTCTTGGTTCATCGCACTCGGAAACTCCGCCCTGGGTCACGCCATGCAAACCTCCAAGTGGGGTTTTGCCCTGGTCGAAATGGTACATTTGATCGCGCTTGCCCTGCTCGGCGGAGCCGTCCTCATCGTCGATCTTCGCCTGCTGGGCCTCATTCTCAAAGGTCAATCCGCGCGCTTGATCGGCCGCGATCTCAGCCGCATACTGATCGGCAGTCTTATCGTCATGATTGTTACCGGCATCGCGCTGTTATCCGAGGAGGCAGGCAAGTGCTACTTCAGTCCTGCCTTCCGCTGGAAGATGGCGTTGCTGGCGGCCGCCGTGCTGTTCTATTTCACGCTGCATCGCCGCGCGCTTCTGCATACAGACTTCGGAGTTCCCAACCTCTGGTCGCGCGCTGCGGCTGTGGTCTCTCTCACACTTTGGCTTGGTATCGGGATCGCCGGTCGCGCGATCGGACTTCTTTAAGATAGAACCTGTGCTCATCACTTATCTAGCCGCTGCCGCGCATCGTTGGGGAACGAGGGCCCGGTCGTCTCTTGCTTCCGCGGTGCTCCTCGTTATATTCGCAGTCTCGCCGGTTCTCGCGGCCACTGGAGGTAGCATCTCCGGCGCGGTAGTCGATCAGACCGAAGCAGTTGTGCCAGGCGCAACAATCAGGCTTATCAACGTCGGTCAGCAGACAACGTTTAAGGCCATCAGTGATCAGGAAGGGCTCTATGCCTTTCCCAATTTGCCTGTCGGACGTTACGAGCTCACCATTTCAGCGGCTGGATTCACCACGCAGAGAAAGAGAGGGCTCGCAGTGGATACTGATTCATCGACCCGCGTAGATATAAGGCTCACAATAGAAACCGTAACCGATACGGTAATCGTTACAGGCGATACTTGCGTTCAGGTTGACACCGTATCGACTCACCTCGGCGAAGTCGTGTCTGGTTCGCAAATGGCAGCACTACCGCTGAACGGCAGAAGTTATACCGACCTTCTGAGCATTCAACCCGGGGTGGCCCCGGTGTCGACATTGCTGCCAAGTTCAGTCATCATGGCAGGCGTCACGGGAAGCATCGACCCATCCGGCGATCTCAACCCGGGGAACCTTTCCATCAATGGGCAGCGCGAATCGTCCAATGGATTCATGGTCAACGGCGTTGACGTGCAGGAACATATGAATGGCGGGACCTCCGTCATTCCAGACCTCGACTCAATTGAAGAGTTCCGAGTATTGACGAACAACTTCGATCCTGAATACGGAAATTACAACGGCGGCATGGTGACAGTGGTGAGCAAACAAGGATCGAACAAGGTCCACGGAAATGCCTTCGAATTTTTCCGCAACACGGATCTCGACGCGCGCGGCTATTTCGATCCGACCCGTTCGTCCTTCAATCAGAATCAGTTTGGCGGCACAATCGGCGGGCCCGTCAGACACGACAATATCTTTTTCTTTTCCGACTATCAGGGAACGCGAACCACCCAGGGCGTATCCACGGGCGATATCTCTGTTCCGACGCTTGCCGAGCGTGGCGGCGACTTCTCTTCCGACGCATCCTTGTTTGAAACGACCGCAACGAATCTGAGCGGAGAACCAGTCACCGTTCCCACAACGGTGAGCGGCCCCTATCTGGCCTCGCAGGTTCTCACACCGGGGTTGGGCTATACGGTAACCGCAGGCGAGCCCTACTACTTTACCGCGACAGAAGGGAACCCCAACAGCCCGTCATTGGCGGCGTATGGGTTTAACTGCGAATCAACCGCTCAGTGCGTGTTCCCTACTTTGAGCGTTCCACAAACCGCATGGTCATCCCCCGCGCAGCACCTGCTTCAATACATTCCCTCTCCCAACGTCGGCGTGGGCCAGTTCTCTACATCCGCCGACGCGCAGACTGTCCGCGACGACAAGGGCTCAGCGCGAATCGACGGCAATAGCAGGTTGGGCCAGTTATCCGCTTATTACTTCCTCGACGATTACCGGCTCGACAATCCGTATCCAGGCTCCGTAGCCGGCGCGAGCATACCGGGCTTCGATGCGCTGACCATCGGCCGGGCGCAGTTGCTGGCTTTGGGAGAGACGACCGTTCTCGGCTCAAGCACCGTGAACGAGCTTCACCTGGGGTACCTGCGCAATGCGAACATCATTGGCCAGCCAAAGGGCGGACTCGGCGTCAGCCTTGCGTCGCAGGGCTTTACCACAGGCGCAGGCACTCCGGGTATTGTGGTGCAGGCGCCGCAATTTGAAGGCGTGGAGAATATCACTTTCCCCACGTTTGTGATGGGCGTGCCAATCACAAACGAAACGCAGATCAACAATACGTTTTATGTGAGCGACGGTCTGTCGAGAGTCATCGGCCGTCACACTCTGAAGACCGGCATTCAGCTTCACTTCGACCAGGTCAACGAACATCCCAATGCAACGTTCAACGGAACGTTCAACATCGACGGCACCGAAACCGGTTCAGCTTTCGCGGACTTTCTGCTGGGCGTTCCAAGCAACTTCACCCAGTCGTCGGGCCAGCCGTTCTATCTGCGTAATCGGTACTTTGGCGCCTATGCGCAGGATAGTTGGCGTGCTTTGAGCAGCCTTTCGATCAGCGCAGGTTTGCGTTGGGATGTGATCGCGCCGTGGTGGGAAAAATACAATCAACTTCAGACCTGGGTCGCAGGCGCACAGTCCACGCTTTTTCCCGGAGCGCCACAGGGATTGCTGGTTGCGGGCGACCCTGGTGTGCCGCGAACAATCGCGCCCACCAGCTATAACAATCTGGCGCCAAGAATCGGGCTTGCCTATGCGCCAAGCTTCAATCGCGGGCTTAGACGGACACTGTTCGGGGGCAGCGGACAGAGCAGCATCCGCGCCAGCTACGGGCTCTTCTACACAGCTTTCCCGGGCCTGGCTGCGGGCATTATGTACTCCGTTCCGCCATTCGGCTTTAATTATCTAAGCCCGGCTCCGCCGCTGCTGGCCACTCCCTTTATCACCGCCGCTACGGGCCATGATAATGGGCAACGCTTCCCTTTTTCATTCCCATCGCATAACGTTTCCAAGTCCAACCCGGATAGTTCGGTCAACTGGGCCAACTTTGTTCCGCTCGCGGCCGACCCTTTCTTCTATTACAGGAATCGCGTGCCATATCTTAATAACTACATGCTCTCGATTCAGCGGCGGATCCGTGAGAGCACCCTCATCACCGTCAGCTATGTTGGAAATCAGGGCCACCGCATTCTTGCGCTTGTCTCGGCAAACCCAGGCAACCCTGCTTTGTGCCTCGCCCTCAGTGGCTGTGGCCCGTTCGGTGAAGATTCAACATACACCAACGACGCCGGGCAAACGGTGAATGGAACGCGCACTGGACAGACCGCGGGACCACTCGTTGGGCAAGGCGAAAACTACGGCGAAAACACGGCAGACAAGGCCATCGCCAACTCAAACTACAACGCGCTTGAGACCACTGCCCGTTACCAGCACGGCGGCTCTCAATTCCTGCTCAGCTATACCTATGCGAAGTCCATCGATCAAGGCTCAAACCTTGGGGAACAACTCGACCCGGTCGACCCGAGGCAGAGCCGCTCCATTTCCGCCCGGGACATGAAACACAACTTCGTCGCAAGCTATACCTGGGCTCTTCCATTGGCCACAGTTTTCAGAAAGGCCGATCGCTTGACGGAACGTTGGAGCCTGTCGGGAACGACGAGATTCGCCACCGGGTTTCCCATCACGCTAACTGACAACTCTGATAACTCGCTCCTCGGCACGCTGGGCAACGGAGCCAACAACTATCTTCTCGACACACCGCAATACCTGCCCGGACTGTTGAAGATCAATACCAATGGACGCAATGGCGGACCGGCCTTCAATACCAAGCTCTTTCCCGAAGAGACTTTGGGGACGCTGGGCAATGCGAAGCGCCGGAATTTCTATGGTCCGGGGATTGAGAACTTCGATATGACCATCGAGAAGGACCTTCAGCTCACTGACGCACGGACCATCGAATTCCGGGTTGAGGCGTTCAATGCGTTCAATCACTCTCAGTTTTACGGTCCAGCATCCGTGGACGGGCAGGTTGAAGATCCCAACTTCGGCAAGATCGTGGGAGCGGCCGCACCGCGGCTGGTACAACTGGCCGCGAAGTTTCGTTTCTGAGCGTGAGACCGGAATGAGCCTCGAACGCGTAGCTTCAACCTTGACACGAAAGACAGTGCGTGATAACTACTGGAGTATGAGTTCCACTCGGCAAGCACGCGGCGCAATGCCAGCAAGTTTCAGTCCTGCCGAGAACTCGTGTTGTCCCTCCCTGGCCTAAATCACCGGCATCTACCGCTGTAGTCCTCGATTGCTTGAGAGCACCCGGTCGCGAACGAAATTTGCCGCATTCGCTGATTGGAAAAGAGACTGCTCCGGATTCCAGCACAGTTTGCCCGGCCCCATCCGAATAGAATCGTAAAGCTTTCCGCATAGCCATCTGGCCATGCACGTGACCGCAGTTATTGGGAGTCAATTGCGCACGCAATACAACCACTCGACCCAACGCTGAAAGGAATCTTCCCATGAGACTTCTTCCCCGCAGTATCGCAGGACTCGCGGTCCTTATGCTCGGCGCGGGCACCGCGCTTGGCGCCAGTTCCATCAACGGCCGCTACGATGCCACCATTAACCTGAACGGAACGGTCATTCCGTTTCGTCTTGACATCTCCGGCGAAGGAAATGCACTCACCGGGATTCTTTACAACGGCGACGACAAGGAGACCACAACTAATGCCTCGTTCTCAGACGGCGCCATCACGTTGAACTTTGAGCACTATCTAACCAAAATCGTAGCTACACCAAAAGATGGCAAGCTCGAAGGCAAGGTGTTGGGCCGTTTCGAGCGCGACACTTATATCTCCGCGGTTCCCTTCGTGGCATCGCCCCATGTCGAGCCCGCCGCGGTTCAAGGGAGCGTTCCCAACATCGGTGGGGTATGGGAGATTGAGTATGACAGCGCTAAGGGCGAGAAGGCCTGGCGTTTCATCGTCAAGCAGAGCGGCCCCGATGTTTCTGCATCGATTTTGCGCATCGATGGCGATACAGGCGCCCTGGACGGCCGCTACAGCGATGGTAAGTTCGTGCTCAGCCACTTCGATGGATCGCGTCCGCTCGTCGCGGAAGTGACTCCTCAGCCCGACGGTACGCTCCAACTCCAGTTGAAGGGCGCTTACACGCCAGACAACAAGTTGACTGCCTATCGCACTGAGACCGCGCGCGCCAAGGGTCTGCCCGAGCCCGACGATTTTGTGAAGCACACCACAGTGCGCGATCCGAATGAGGTCTTTGCCTTCAAGTTCCCCGACGTGAACGGCAAGCTGGTCTCCAATGACGATCCCAAGTTCAAGGGAAAAGTGGTGCTGGCAATCGTGACCGGAACCTGGTGCCCCAACTGCCACGACGAAGCGCAGTATCTCGTCCAGCTCTACAAAAAATACCATGGCGAGGGACTTGAAATTGTCGCGCTCGACTTCGAAGAGCCCGAACAACAGGACACGTTGAGCCGCGAAAAATCCTTCGTTCAGCACTACAGTGTTCCGTACACATACTTAATCGCCGGAGCACCAAGCGAGATGTGGGAAAAGGTGCCGCAGGCCGTCAATCTCAACACCTGGCCGGCCACGCTGTTCATTGGCCGCGATGGCCGTGTCAAACTGATCCACTCAGGATTCGCCGCGCCCGCCAGTGGGGAATTCAACGAGGAGCTGAAGCAGGAGTTCACCTCCACAATTGAGAGCCTTCTCGCGGGCAAGAACATATCCCAGTTGGCTTCGGTTGCCGCTACAACTAACGCCGCTGGGACCTCAATCAAATACTGAAGTCCGCTCTTAGCTCGCCGGCGGTTCGCTCCTGGATCGCGCAGCGGATCGCCGGCACGTCCATTACCGACTTCCGGGTCTAATCGACATCTATTATGATGAACTGTTCTCTACAGCAACCTTTTATAGCAGATTCTTCCAATGCCGGGTGTAGTTATCCAAAGTGGAAAAGCTATGAGCCAGCATCCGGTCAATATAGAGCGTGGCGTTCAGATGATCAACCTCGTGCTGAAGAATCCGGGCATACCATCCAGATGTTTCAATGACCTTCGGTTCCCCCTGATGATCGAGACAACGGACGCGAACCTGCTTCGCTCTCGGAACAAGAGCTGTGAAACCTGGCAGGCTCAAGCAGCCTTCAAAAAATGTCCCCGATGATTCGGTGACCAATTCAAGCACGGGATTCACAATGACATGAAACGGCACCGTGCTCCGTCCCCTCTCTTTCAGTTCTGTCTCGGTGAGCAGTTTGTGATATTCGAGCTTGTCTTCGATCACAGCTAGTTGCAACGACTCCCCAACTTGCGGTGCGGCCAGGCCTACTCCCGGAGCGTCGCGCAGCGTTTCCCTCATGTACTCAATCAGGTTCTGAATCGAAGGGCTCAGGATTTGTTCCTTCGATAGCTGTTGCGACGCTGCTCGCAGGGATGGCTCTCCAACATTCAGGATTTTCAAACGCATATTGACCAACCTCAATCCTAAGTGCCGTTTCTTAGCTCAACACCGACTTGCGGCTCAGGCGCCGACAGTTGCTCCGATATTAGGACGCGGCCCATGTAATTCGCTATTCCATTTGACGATTTCACCGGGGTGCTGCCAAGCCAAATGGGCGTGACTTCTGAGCGAAGTGTGATCGCTGGTCCTTGCGCGCGTGAGCCCTCGAATCTGCTTGGGGTCAATTTTGAGTTTGCGGATGATGCGTGTGAGTGTATTCCGATGCATCCCCAGATCCTCCGCAGTCTTGCCGAGGTGGCAGGCATGCTTGATTAGGAGCGCAACGATGTAGCGTTCTTGAAATTCACGAACTGCATTCTGATAGGACGGGTTCAAGCCCCGCATTTCTCTGACGATTTTTCGCAAAGAGCCATTCACCGAAAGCACGAATTGTTCCGGAGTTGCGGGAGGGGTCGGCATGTGAACCATTGCGATGAGCCGGACGTCATTGCGATTTTCCATTGGGCACCGAATCCGTTCGTAGAAGATGAAACAGAAAGTTTGCTGCAGTTTGAGCTTCAGGAGCGCTCTCAATATCGACCCACATGTATTCTTCAGGATCTTTGTTCACCATCGTCTGCAGAAGCCCCTGGGACCTATGTTCGGCGATCATCCAATTGACGACAATTTGATACGTCAGAGCGTCTTGAAAGCCGAATGCGGTGGTTCTATCGAAGGCATATGCATACGATGAAGTCCATCTCTGATTCTTCTCGGCCTGAGGGGAGGGAATGTAATCGGCTGCGTCGGTATCGAATCCGAGCAAAACCGGTCGAAGGTTTTCCGGCAGAGTTTGAATTGCATTAGCCGCCAGCGCCGTGGCGGCCTGATGATGTCCGTGTGTCGTCGAGCGAGGAAGCACAGAAAATACATACCGATAGTGCCCCTGCTTAAGCAGGGTTGCGATCTTGGCGGTTATAAGCGCTGGATTCCATCCGTGACTCGGACCTTCTTCTTCGTCGGTTGTAAAACGCTCGTCTTTTTGACCGAGGAAGAAGTGCTTCTCGATCCCAAGCACCTTCCCGGCATTGATGGCCTCCTTTCTGCGGATAGCGGGAAGCTCTTTTCGCCCTATTGCTTCAATCGTCAGTGACTTTTTATAGAAAGGTTCAGCCAGAGTCGAATATCGAAAGCCGCCCTCTCCGTTCGTAATGATGAGTTCGTCCATCCTTCCACCCAATTGCACGGCCATCCTGTACACCGTCGCAGCGAAGTAATACTCATCGTCCGGGTGCGCGACCACGAGAAGCGTTTTACCTGGTGGCTGCGCGAAGATCCAACCGGTTGAGAGAATCGCACATATAAAACCAACTTGAATTTTGTGAAATAGCCTCAAATTCATTCTGCCGTCTCATGAAACGCAACTGTGGTTGATTTGAAGATACCGATTCTCAACAGGACTGACTTTCCTGAGCAGGCCTTAGAGCGAAGTGGACACTAATGCTCAAACAGCGCTTCCGGAGCTAAGAAGCCTGACTTGGCGGCAGAATCGGTAGCCCCTTCGCACGCCATGCATGAAATCCACCAACTATGTCCGTTGCACGCCAGAGACCGAGCTCCTGCAAAGCCGCAGCCGCGAGGCTTGAGGTATAGCCTTCGGAACAGAAAACGATCACCTGGACGTCATGATCGGTTGCGGCGGGCAGACGCGTGCTGGAGGCCGGGTCGAACCGCCACTCGAGGACGTTACGCTCGACAATCAACGCGCCCGCAATGCTACCCTCGATGGCACGCTGACTTTCAGGACGAATATCGACGAGTATTGCCTCAGCCTTGGCCGCGGCCTCAGAGGCTTCATCCGGAGATAAACGGCGAAGTCGGCCCCGCGCAGCTGAAAGCACCTGCTCAATGCTCAAGGCACCAACACGATCTAAGTGTTTCTGCCTCTGCACACGCCACTCCTGATCGGGCGTCTTAGCCGTCTCAGACACGCGTTCGCGAAGGACTAGTAGACCCTCATCCAATTCGTATTCGTTCATCTCGTTGAGCGGAGGAGAGTATGCGTGGATGCTGATGGCGGGTGCCAGGGAGGCGTTCCGTACGTCATGCTTGTAGTCAGGACCGAATGAGCGCGACTGTCCCGGAGGGATCACGCGGGTTTGCTCACCGGGACGATGCTCCTCAAGAGTTCCGGTTACGACGATGAAGGCTCCCGAGGACGCACCGTGGTCGTGAAACCCGGTTGATTGTGCGGGCAACCAGCTGATCACCCAAATGTCATGGTCCGAGCCCTGGTACAGCCGTTCATACCAGCGCTGCTCCGAGCGAAGCCGCACCCGGTTAATCCATCCCTCGGATGACGCAAACAGCGAAACGATGTTAGCGAGTTCCTCAGGCGTTCGAGAGAACGAGCCGGCCAATTTCGACGACCCGCTCAAATCACGCACAAGTCGTTCCTGAGTTGCGAGTTCCATATAATCTCTCCGAAGCTGAACCGTCGCAAGCAGGTCCGGGCGGAGTGCCGGCTTGTTGACGGATAAACTGGCAAACGATGGGGGTAATTCGGATGAGATCTGTAAACGGCGGTTCGGGAATATCTGAAACTGTCGCGGCTCACCCAAAGAAAGGCTGGACGCAGCGACAACAGCAAAGCAGGGGAAACGCCATGGTTTGACGCTATCATGACCGGAAGAATCGGGTCAACGTTTGAGCAGGATCTGCCAAGGCCGACGCATCTTAATTGCTATATGAGGAAGTGCGGATAAGCGGTGAGATGCGGGGATGAACAATCCCCTGAGATATTTCGCCGAGTTGCCCGCTATCGATGCACGCGATCTCTAACAGTTAGGTACGAATGGTTTTCATCTGAATTATTAAGATGCAATTCGCCTGCGGCAATGCTAGCTACTGTTGCGAAGAAGAACCAAAACAGAATGCGACGCCGCGCTCCTTGTGCATCCCAAGCTTTCGAGAACGGCCTGCCTATATCCAGCATCGAACATGGAAAGGAATCCACGAGATGGTCCAGCAGTTTGACGCAATAGAACCAGACGCCAGCAACAGGGCGGGGCGCGGCCAGAATCGCACTGGGCCTGATCCTCATGACGGCAGGAACCTCGCACCTCACCCTTGCGCGCGAGCCCTTGAAGGCACAAGTTCCTCCCTGGGTTCCCCTCGATCCTGACACGGTCATTCTTCAATCAGGTGTTGCCGAGATCGCACTCGGAGCAGCACTGTTCTTCCTTCCGAGGAGGAAGGCTCTCCTCGGCCGCATCGCAGGCGCCTTCTTCACTTGCATTTTCCCCGGCAATATTGCCCAATATACCCATCGGCGCAATGCGTTTGGCTTAGACACGGACGGAAAGCGTTTTGCTCGTCTTTTCTTCCAACCCGTGCTCGTAGCATGGGCCTCATGGTCAACCACGGCGTTGCGCCGGACTTCGCGCAACAAGGAGCTCCCATGAGGCGCAATTCGCAACTCTGAAATACAGCCTAAAGCAGAGGTCTGATGATGCAGGATTGGCTTCGAGCCTTCCATGGCAATTACAACTCGTTCCCAGCGTCTGAGATTGCCCTCAAAGTGGCTCTTGCGCTAGCTCTGGGACTGCTCGTCGGCTTTGAGCGGGAATGGTCGAACAAAGACATCGGCGTTCGCACGTTCGCCATGACTGCTTTGCTGGGCCTTCTCGGCTCCTTACTTGGGCCAGTCCCACTGGTGCTTGCCGGCCTTGCTGTTCTTCTGTTGATCGTCTTTGCAAACCTCCGAGGCCTCAACGTCTCACGCAAATTGGAGGCAACGACCTCAGTAGCGCTCATGATTATTTTCCTGCTTGGAATCTTGGTCGGCCAAGGGCACCTCTTTACTCCGGTCGCCTGCTCCATCCTTGTAGCTATGCTGCTCTCGCTCAAGCCACAGTTCCGAGCATTCGCTGGAGGATTGAGCCAGCAGAAGTTCGCAGCGCAATCGTGCTTGCGCTACTTGGCTTTGTCGTCTGGCCCCTCCTCCCAGACCGCTTTGTCGATCCCTGGAAACTCCTGCAACCGCGCGAAGCCTGGATCACCGTAGTGATTGTTGCCTGTCTTGGATTCGTGAACTACGTTCTCTTGCGGGTTTACGGTTCCAAGGGCGTCTATCTGACGGCCATCCTGGGTGGTTTGGTGAATTCGACTGCCTCCGTTGCCGAACTAGCCACCACACTACCTTCTGCGGGCTTGGTCTCTTTGACCACTCCAGTCGTCTTGCTGACCTCCGTTGCCATGTTTTTGCGGAACGTAGTCATTCTCGCGATCTTCGCTCCTTCGGCAGTTCGAACCGCTGCCTTTCCGCTCGTAGGCATGGCAGTTGTCGCCGGCTATTGGGTATTCCGAGATCGAAAGAAGGCTGAAGACCTTGAAGGAGAGGTGTCTCTCACGATTGGATCTCCTGTCTCTTTGATGAAGATTCTGAAATTCGGAATTCTATTCCTGCTTGTTCAAGTCGTAGCCACTCTTGGTCAGCGGATGTTGGGCGGCGCGGGCTTTCAGATTGTCAGTGTGCTCGGCGGGTTGGTCAGCAGCGCGAGCACGACCGCCGCATCTGCCAATTTGGCCATGCACGGAAGCGTGACAGCGTCTCAGGCAGGAATGGCCGCGGTGTTGACTTCCATGGCAAGCGCACTTGTTAATCTCCCAATTGTCCTGCGGCAGACGAGGGATCGCTCTGTCGTTCGCGAACTTGTTATCTCTTCTGCATTACAGATTGCGGTTGGAATAGCAGCACTCGGTTTGCAATTGCGGTTACTGCCTGCTCTCTAGAAATGGTCTTCGAGAACCGACTGCCCATTCGAGCGTTGAAAAATTGCACGCCTGTCGCGGTTGCTCCCGAGAGACTGCGCAGAATTACTAATCGTGGTGCAGGTCGTCGGGATTACCTGGTATCAGCTTCATGAGTAATGGAAACACAAGTGCCACGATGAAGTACGCGCCCGTGGCGGCAAGTGCGAGCAACGGCAGCCCTGCACCGCAGGCCATCCCAACGGCTGTAACGAGCCAGATACTCGCGGCTGTCGTCAAACCATTCACTTTGTTCTCATGCACAAAAATCAGACCTGCCCCAATAAAGCCAATGCCCGTAACAATCTGCGCGGCAACGCGAGAAGGATCGAGAACAACGCGGTCATTGATCAGAACATCGGAGAAGCCGTATTTCGACACCAGAAGAAACAACGCAGCTGCCGTGCCAATAATCGTGTAGGTCCGGAGGCCGGCACTCTTGTGGCGAAGTTCGCGTTCCAGGCCGATGGCCGATGACAGAACGAAGGCCATTCCCAGTTCGAAGAATTGTTTGGCTCCTTGTCCGGAAATCTCAGAGATCTGCATGTAAGCATCCTATTCTCGCAGAATCGAGATGACACTTTTCCCTCACACCAACGATGCACCGTCCCTTATTGTCCAATTCCCTTCATCTAGCCGGAATGCTCTCTGACGGTTTGTCGGATATCCATGTCGCTCCGACGTCTTCACGACGAATCGCCTCTGTCAAAACACGGCCGATGGCAGCGCTGGGGCGATTGATTCGCAACAGCGACGCAAATGTCGCCGCAATATCTACGGGCGCTACTACTCCATGGTAGGTTCCTGGGACGAAGGCAGTGCCGAAGAATTCAAGAGGTACATGGCGGTCATAGCTGTTTGCCGAGAAATGCGTAGTTCCCGAACCATGCCAGGGAAACTGATATGGACCGAAGTTCAGGTGGAGCGCCCAGCCCACATAGGGCGAGTAGCTATGGGCGATAAGGCGTCCATACTGCGTTTGCGGAAGCAAGCCCTCGCGCATTTGCTTGCTGGTGTAGATGTTGGTCAAAGCAGGTGGCTCTTTCTGTCGGCCGGTTGATGCATCACCGCGCCTGGATATGAAATCAGTGAAGATCTCTTCCACCAGGGATTTGGCCGTGTTCTCCGCATCTTCCTCGTTGACGCCGGCGGCCTCGAATGCGCTGCGATTCAAAAGCAAGTAAGGGTTGTCCATCTGCAAGACGTATTTGCCTTTCGTCTTAAGCGGAAACTTCTCTTCTACCTTCTGTTCAAGCGGTGTTGTGAAATCGCCCGGCGAGAAATCGAGAACAGGCATACCTTCGGCGTCGCCAGCCTTCTGTGTCGTTGCGACGCCGTGATCGCCGGTCATGGCGACCATTACATTTTTCAGACCAATGGTCTTGTCCAGAAATGTGAAGAATGTGTCGAGTGCAGAATCCGATTGAACGATGAGTTCTTTTTGTGACGGATCATCTGGGCCGAATGCGTGACCATTGATGTCAGTCGAAGAAATGGAAATCGTAATCATGTCTGTGACGTGGGCGGGATTCTGGCCAAGCTTTTCACCCGCGATCAATGCCTCGGCAAAATCGAGTTGGTAGCTTACGCTTGCCGCCGACCGTCCCACCAGCTCATAGAAGCTGCCCTTCGCCACGCCGCTCTTTTTGCGAGCGGCAGCTGCATGGTCGCTGGCATTGAATTCGGCTGCCCATGCGGGAAGCTCCTTCATCCAGTAGGTCGACGTCTCCCAGGCGCCTGTGTCGTGGTCAACCCAAAAAGCTCCCTTGGTTGCGTGACCACTGGTCAAGATGGCAGCCCTGTCCTTCATGGAAACGCCATAGACTCGTGCGCGCCCACCTGTCGCCAACACCAGTTCATCGCCAAGCGTGGTGGCCATCTCACGATGTGCCGAAGCGCCTGTCAGATCTTTTGTTCCTGCGGGAGCGCCAACAAGCGTGTACCTGTCGTCAGCGACTGAACTGATCTGCCGCGGCTGGCCGTCGGGCCCAGGTTCGTACCATTCGTTGAGTGGAATGCCGTGCCCATCGGTATAGGCGCCGGTTCCAATGGTCGCGTGTCCGGCCGCCGTCACAAGGTTGGCATAGTCGTAGTAGCAATCGGTGAAGTGCGCCCCCTGTTTCAGAAACAGGTTCCATCCATTCTTCGCCTTGAATTCAGCTCGATACCGATCCAGGTAATCGCCTCGAAACTGATCGAAGACCAGGACGAGAACCAGTTTCGGCTTCGCGTCGTAGGAGTCGGCATAGACAGCTGGCACGCAAAGGAAAATCAAAGAGACAAGAGCACAAACTCGAGTAATCAAAGACATGGAGGTACACCCCTCAATATAAGGCGTAGGATTGTCATCCGGCCGAACGAAGCCGTCTCGCCCTAGGCTATCACCGAGACCAAGTAAGACGGTCTTCCTCGTTCAGACCTGCTTCTCGACAGAGTGATTTGACAAGATTTCTTTCGCATTTATTTGTGTGCTCTCGGCACTCCGGTCTCTTTGTGCCAACCTCCCAATTGCCCGCGTTGAGTTGCATCCAATCCCACACCGAATGACCGAGGCAGTCTCGCCCCAAAGCAACTGCTGGCATTATTCCGACATCGAAAACAACAGGCAGGATGCAGCGCAGAGCGTGTGCGTGTGTCCCCCACCAAACTACGATGTCAGAGAACGAATTCATCCATTTCCTGTCGGTACTCTCACTCGCGAATGATCGATTGCGTGGGGAGGCACAGGCTTGCCTGGAAGATTTGGACGTCGAAAACTCCGAAACGCTGTTAAGCACAGCATCAACCCATCATGTGGTCGTGCGCGCTTTCGAACAGCCTGAATCGAGCGCTGTGATGAGTCGATTTGCGAGCGTGGCTGCGGCTGAGCGCGCACGCGCACTTCGAGCAGTGGACCGGCTTTATGAGATGTGCCAGGTTCTGGAGGAGAACGACTGCCGGGTCTGTGTGATCAAGTCTCTCGATCACTGGCCGGATTTCGGGACGGATCTCGATCTTCTAACTTGCGCGCCGGAGGAAACGGTCGTCGGCGTCATGACGGATCTGTTTGGAGCATCGATTGAAAAGCCGACGTGGTCTGATCGAGTGGCTCGAAAGCTGAACTTTCGCATGCCGGGATTGCCCGAGTTAGTCGAAATACACTTCGGTCGCCTGGGGCAGGCTGGGGAGAACGCAAAGCTCGCCGATCGAATCCTGGATCGCCGCGTGGTGCGCGAAGTGGCCGGCAAGTCATTGTGGGTTCCTGCCCCGGAAGAGCGCATTCTCTTGGCAACGCTACAGCGACTTTATCGTCACTACTACGTGCGCATCTGTGACATTGCCAATACGAAAGTGTTGATCGAGTCGGGTGGGGTCGATTTCGATGAGTTGCGGCGCGCTGCAAAGCGCGCCGGCATCTGGCCTGGCGTTGCAACGTACCTTCGCCTGGTCTCTGGCTACGCACACCACTATGGGGGGCGGCATCTGGAGCTTCCCAGGCGCGTCTGGCTGGCATCCAGTTTCGGAATTGAAAAGGTCTATGCAAATGCAGGATTCCTGCGGTTGCCTCTGTTTCCCCAGGGTACGCAGTTGTATGTGCGTCAATTGATCAGAGCGATGCGCCGCCGGGATGCTGCGGGAGCCATTCGGCTCGGCCTGATTCCGCCGCTCGCTGTTGCCGCCAACATTCGATTTAAAGTATCAGGGAACGAACATGGAATCTGGTGAGGCAATCTGGTGAGGCAACGAGGTTAAGTTTCGACCAGGTCTGCATTCATTTTGGAATTGGGGAAGCAATGGGCCGATACAAGACGATGAACGAGCCAAAAACAGAAGCGTACACGCTTCCGTTGATTCTGCCCATGCACCGATCATTGAATCGTGTCATGAATTCCAATTCCCCGTGGGTAGCCACCGATCCCGTTTTATTGAGAGAATGCCTCGCAGCTTATCGCAGCGTTCGTCTGATCCTGCTTGCGCTCATCGCATTGGTTTCCGGCCCCAAGCGAGTTCAAGCTAAAGAGGCCAACGGCGAATGTCAATGGCACATCGCAACTGCGCATATCGAAGCAAATCAGACGACGAACTCAGGTTCGCTGCGACATTCAAGCGCTTTTTGTGAGACCGTCCAGGCACGAATAGACCACTTTGCGTTGCTCGTTTCGGAAGCTCCGATAAACGGCGATGTCAATTGCGGTGCGTTGGCGCTGGCTCTTGATGCGCCGAAGCAACCATCGCATTCTCGCGAAGCAGCGAGGACGCATGCACCTCCATTCGGCCTCATCCTGATGAACTTGGATGCACCCAGATTGGATCGTTCACTTACACTACCGCAGTCCGTCGCTTACAGCGCCACTCCATTATTTCCGCCCATTCCTCGGGCCGAACTCTTTGCTCAATTCGTTTCGTATCCACCTTCAAGTCAAAATGGCTGCCTCGTTGCGGGAGCCCTTTACCTTCCCAAAAGGCAGTCCCTTCATCTTGAAGTAATACGAGCTCACGCACCCCCTGTGCAGAGGCATTTACTCGACTTCAAAGCCCTCCCCATCCATCCTTCAACCGCATTTTCAGCTAGCTCTGAATTTATCTCCTTTGCGTCTCCCGCCTCCATCAACTTAGTCCTCTCTAAATTCCGATTTCCTTATTGTTATCTTCCTCCGGTTTTACAGCAGTCCTACCATCCCTATTTCAAATCCTGCCCGTGCGGATCACCCGAAGGCTCAAGCCTTAGGACGTTGAGCCCGCTTGTTTCAACCCAACCCAATCGACTCAAAGGAGGGCACCTCTATGTCTGCCAGTGACTTCGGTCAATTCGTTCTAACCATTGCCGCATTTCTTGTCATTGTGCATGGCCTGGGCTATCTCGCTGAACGGCTCAAGCAACCGCGCATTTTGGGCGAGATTCTTGCCGGAATCCTGCTCGGCCCATTTGTGCTCAAGTTGTTGCTACCGGGAGCCTACTCAAAACTCTTTTCATTTTCGACGAGCGGCGGCACAGTCCTCGGATTCCTCTATCAGCTTGGATTGATCCTGTTGATGTTCTGCTCGGGCGCCGAAACTCGCCGCCTGCTTGGCAAAGAGAATCGGAAGACAACCATTCTGCTAATCACTGTTTCCGATGTTGCAAGCTTCATCTTCGTGCTCGGCCTTGGATTCCGGGGCTTCATTCCGCTGGCTCGTCTTACCGGCACGCTTGGCCAACAGACTTCGACATTGCTGGTTGTGGCCATCGCCACTTCCGTGACGTCGATTCCCGTGATCTCGCGCATCTTCTGGGATCTCGGTATCATGCGCACCCGGTTCGTCAGTCTGCTGCTGGGATATGCGGTGCTCGAAGATATCGCCTTGTGGATCGTTCTTGCGTTTGCGACTGCACTGGCGAAGTCGGCGACGCTGGCAAACCAGAACGTCACCGCTACCGTTTCATCGCACGTGCTCAGCACATTCGTTTACATGGCCGTCGCAATGGCGATTATGCCGATAGTCTTGCGTTACTTCGGCAAGGCCCGCTGGAACATCATCGTCCATGCATCGCCGGTAGGCTATGTGGTCTTCGTCCTGATGGCGTACTGTGCGGTCGCGGCGCTTGTGGATGTCAACCTCCAGTTCGCAGCCCTGCTCGCGGGATATGGTGTTGTCGGTGGAATTCGTGGCACAGAGCGCGAACGATTCGCAGTTCCACTGGATTCTATTGCGAAGGTTTCCTTCGGTGTGTTCGTTCCGATCTATTTTGGCATGGTCGGCTACAGGCTCGTATTCGGCAGAGAGTTTTCCTTTGCCGTGCTGGCGGTTTTCTTCTTCGCGTCTTCTGCAATTGCCATTTCCTCCTCTGGACTGGCGGCGCGACTTGGCGGCTTTCGAGGCCTGGATATCGCAAACATTGCGATTACAACCAATGCCCGCGGAGGACCTGGCATCGTGCTGGCGAGCGTGGCATACGACTCCGGAATTATCAATGCCGCCTTTTACACGGCGCTCGTGATCACCGCGGTCGTTACGTCCCAGGTATGCGGTGCCTGGTTGCGCTATGTCCTCAACAAAGGGCTTCCCCTGCTTGCCTCAAATCCCGAAGAAACATGGCCACTCCCAGCTCACCTCAGCAATCTTGAGGTTCAGGAAACAACCGCAGCCTGATAACCAGGCTGAACCGCTGCTCACCTGTGATCTAGTTGCCAACGTTCAAGCCCACTGGAACTCTCGATAAGAGAAAGGACAAATGAAATGCTGAACCCTCATGTACGCCCGTCTTCGGCTCTCCGTGTGACGCGTAGCCTCGTCCACCTCGCGGTGCTTCTGGCAACGGCAACCATTCCACTGGAGGCCCAGAATAACTTCTTCTCCAATTGGGAAGGGCGCGCCAGTGTTACGCAGTCGAAACAGCCGGGCTGGTCTTCGCCGCTCATCGGGTCCTATCCCATGCTGGTGCAGGCGTTCCGTGCAGACTTTACGCGGCAAATCGCTCCGGCACTCACCCCGACCTGGAATTACGGCGCGAGCCGCGGACTCTATTTGATTCCCGGCTTCAACTGTGAAGTCGACGTATATTTTCCGCCGTTCATTGAGCACAACACGACGACCGGCAAGGACGGCTTCGGCGACATGTCGTTCAATTTCAAATATCGATTTCTGTCGGGAAATGAGAAACACGGCAACTACATGTTGAGCGCGCAACTCGGCGCCACCATCCCCACGGGAAGTTATAGCAACGGCAGTACAAATGCTTCGGTGACACCAACCCTTCTGGCCGGCAAGGGATTCGGGAAATTCGATGTCATCTCGGCGCTCGGTGGAACTTTGCCCACCGGCGACACAGATAAGCTGGGCCGTTCGATCGCTTGGAATACTACGGCGCAATATCGCATTCACAAATATTTCTGGCCGGAGGTGGAAGCCAATTTGACTCACTATATTGGAGCCAAGAACAACGGCAAGACGCAGAACTTTCTGTCGCCAGGAATTACGACGGGCAAGTTCAAGCTTCGTCCCAGTGACGAACGGAGCCGGCTCGGACTAACGTTCGGAGCAGGTATCCAGATCGCCACAACCCAGTTTCACAGCTACAACCATGAATTCGTCTCGACTGCGCGCTTTATGTTCTGAGCGAAAGCGACAGCACAGTCCTGGCCGCCGGCGACTATCGGGTGTGCATGGGCTGTGCTATCGCAAGTGCGATGACCCGAGCCTTAGATCGGAATCGAGAACGTCACCCGCGATTTCTCGAACTCATGGACTGGTACTGACCCCGCTTCTAAACAGCTGAACCGGAGGCCCCTTGAATGGAACAGAGACCGGAATTGATCATGCTCTATGAAATGTACGACTATCCAGTGGGTGCAAGATGTTCCGCTTGCGGACAAACGATGCCGCAGAGCAAGAAATGGATCAATCCGTTGGCAGAGAATCTTCGCTGGCAGAGCGCCCAGTTCGAACTCCACCTGGCACAGAATCACAGCTCGGACGAAATGCAGCCCGAAGCCTCCATCGCTTCATAGCACGAGATTGTCATCTTTTGGCCAAGCTCCCGACTTTGAAAATAGGCGCCATCGACAAGGCGAAAAGTCCTCGGAGATGTTCGCCGAACCCCGACAGGGGAAGACCAAATCCGAATCGTCAGTTCTATTTCGCGCTTGGTATCTGTGGAATGCGGATGGCCGAGCAATGGATAGCTGGGTCTACGAGAGCGCCGACGCTCTTTCTGCAGTCGTGTAGCGGTTCAAACGGGAGTAGACGCCAAACGATGTCCCGTTGTCGAGGAAACCGCCGGGGCACTCAGTCTCAGTGAGAATCTGGTCGGCCTAATCCAATGTTGGTCGTGAGACTACACGGGTCGGAAGACGTCGGGCACCTATACAACCCCTCCCATTAGCGGATCGCTGAAGCTGGGCGTTCCGGTCTCAACGTGTCCTGCGTAACGGGCTTCGCCGTCGGCACCATCGACTCTCACTGTGAAGTCATACCATCCGTGGTACCGATTCAGAAGCATAACGACCGATATTTCCCCGCCTGCCTTGATTTCCCGGCTAATCGGTTTTGACTGGTAGGACATGTCTTTAATCGCAATGCCGACATGCTTTTGGGAGTTGTTGGATACCTGCACCAAAACGTTCCCAGTCAACTTTGTTCCTTGGCGCTCGTAGGTGATATGCACCCGAAGAAGAGACAAGGTCGATCGGCCGGTAAAGGACCGATAAAATCCGTTCGTCCCAAGTACCTCGATCAAGTGGCTCGAATCAGCAAGCATCGACAATGGGACTTGCCTCGTCAAAGTGTCACCCGGTTTGACGGCGTATGTGGCAACGATCATTTTTCCACGGGCGTTGCCCTCTCTGATATTGCGCAGGTAGACGTTGAAGGGTGCACCTGCCGATTTCGATCCATGCGTTTGATGAGCAGCACTCAGGCTTAATTCGAAATGCATCCTGTCCTCGCTGAGATTCCCGTCCGCATACAGCTCATAAGGAAGTGCGCACGCCGGCCGAATTCCAACCTCTTGACGGGCGATCAACTCAGATCGCGCGGGAGCGAGGTTGATCTGCTCAATCTGTTCGGCTGTCAGCTTTCCGAAATTCGATGGGGGCTCCTTGAACCGGGCCTTCTCAATGCTCACAAGAAACTTGTCGCGGTCGAGCCAGTCGAGCGCGACTTCCTTGGGGTCATAGGGACGGAAGATCGAAGTCAGATCGCCGGAAATGGCTCGCCGCCATGCGCTGATGTTCTCTTCGCGAACAGTTTTGCCGAACTTGCCTTCTACGAAACGTTCAAGAAACATTAGTGTTGAGGTGTGGTCAAAGAGCTGCGAGTTGACCCATCCGCCCCGGCTCCAGGGAGACGCAACGATCATCGGCACCCGAAATCCCATTCCGATCGGTCCGGACCGCGCTTCGTGCTCTTCGACTCCCTGCCGCAACTCATCTTCCTTGTAGGTGTACTCAAGGCCGACATCGACGCCTTCGGAAGCGCCTCCGGTTTCCGGTCGTTTCGGATCTGCAGCGACGAACGACGGCGCGTGATCGAAGTATCCGTCGTTCTCGTCATAAGTAAGGATGAAGATCGTCTTCTTCCATATCTCTGGATTCTTCGTCAAGATGTCCATCACTTCTGAGACGTACCAGGCGCCGTACCATGGCGAACTCGGATGGTCTGAGAATCTCTCTGAGGCGGTGAGCCACGAAACCGTTGGCAGTTTTCCTTCGTCCACGTCCTTGCGAAACTGATACAGGACGTCTCCCTTGGGAACCTGCATGGTCTTTGACTTGCCCGCGTCCTCAAAGGGCAAGGAGTGAAGATCGTGGTAATCGGGATCTTGGGAATTCGTAACAAATGCCGCATGATGCAGTGCCTTCTCTTTCGCGGTCAGCTGCTGATACCTAACCTCGCCGCTCTTGGCTAATGCTACTTTGATAGCCTCGATCCGGCTTCGCGTGTCCCTAAGCTTTGCGCTGAGCTTTGCCATCGCTGCTGCATCCGTCTGCGCAGATAGCTCCGCTTCGATCTTGGTTGCGTGAGCTGAAAGATCCTTGATCGATTGCTGGCCTGCGAGAACAAATCCCGGATAGGCTTCGACGTTATAGGACGTGAAATATTCGAGCACATTGTCTCCGAAATTCGAGAGCCATGCCTCTTCCTCACCCGAAAGGCCAGAGCGAGTCAGCTCATTTTGGTAAGATTTCCAACTGAGCCCGGCCTCCTGCAGCCGCTCGGGAAAAGTCTTCCAGGTCATTCCGCCATCGTCTATCTGCTCGTTCCGCATATAGACTTTGGAATCGGCCCGCTGTTGATCCCGTATCGTCCCGGTCCAAAACACGCTTCGATTGGGCGACGTGCTGGTCATCACCGAGCAATAATTCTGGTCGCAGACTGTGAAAGCATCAGCCAGCGCGTAGTAAAAGGGCAGGTCCTCCCTGGTATAGTGCCCCATCGTCAAAGGAAGGTTTGAATAGCTTCTTTCACCGGAGCGCTTAGCCTCAAGCCATTTGTCATGGAGGCCCTCGTTCCACGCGTCCACCTGACTATGGCGGGAATGCGGAAGCGATCCCATCCACGTAACCCGGGTGTCACGGATGTCAAGTCGCCAGGGCGCATAAGAGTTTCCCGCCTCATCTGTTTGCACAAAGACGGAATTGCCATTTTCGAGACGAAGAGCACGCGGGTCATTAAAACCGCGGACTCCACGGAGCGTACCGAATGCATGATCGAATGAGCGGTTCTCCTGCATCAGAATTACAACGTGTTCTGCTTCAAGAAAAGTGGATCCGGGCGCGGGCTCAATCGCGTAGGCCTGTTGAATTGCCTCAGGAAGCAGGCCGGCAGCACCGGATGCCATAGCCGCAAGCTTGAGAAAGTCGCGTCGCGTCTGCATACATATTTTTCTCACAGTCTCATTGGAACTGTGTAAAAGTTCCTTCCCATGGAGAAGTCAGATCAATATGCACCAGCGAGGCGAATTGAGTGTCCTGTCAATTAGGCGAGGGAACAATTGTCTAGACGGTGTCCCTGGGCAGCCGCTTAACGAGCGCTATCTGCAGGACTCTGAGAGTTGATTACAAGAAGGTCATCGCTGAATGGGAAGCGAATCGCTGTCGCAACCTCCATTCTTCAGCGACAAAATCGCACCGATTCATCACCGGCTCGCTATTTGAATGGTGTCGCGTTTACGAAATCCAAGCGTAGGGAACATGAATTTTTGCCAAATCGGACTTGATTGGTCGGATATTTCGTGTATGCTCTGGATATCGGACTGATTCGGTCGTATATAAGCTTGAGGGAGCTTGTGGACGGCCACTGTTGCGGAGGAACAGATGGCATCGACATTGACGGCTGCGCGACCCGGCACTGCGGGGCGCAAGGCGGTGAGACCCTTAGCTCACCGGACGTTTCAGATGATCCACCTTGTTGTGGGTCTGACGTTTGGATCCCTTCTCGTTGTGCAGGGGCTAAGTGGCTCGGTGCTGGTTTGGAGGCCGGAACTCGATCGTTTGTTGTTCCCCTCCTTGACGCACACACCCGCGTCGCACGCGCAAGCCGCTCCATGGGACAGGATGCATCCCGGGCTGGATTTCGGTCTTGCCGCAGTCAGGAACGCAGCTCCAGATGGGGTGGTGCGCACGTTGCGGCTGCCGGTTGCGCCCGATGGCACCGACGAATGGATGGTGCAACTGCCCGCTGCACCCGGCAAGAGCGTACAAGGAAAGCGGTTGACGATTTACACCGCGCCCGATACTGGCCGACTTCTAGGGATTCGCGGGCAGCGTGTCGATGCGCTCTCATGGCTGATTGAACTGCATCACAATCTGCTCACAGGATCCGCGGGACGGGTCATTCAGGGATATCTGGCGATTGTAACCATCGTGCTGACTTTAAGTGGACTTTGGCTGTGGTGGCCGGCGAGTTGGACTCTATCGAGATTTCGTCCGCGCGCGGCGGCAAAGCCCCTTCATTATGCTGTCGGATTTTGGGTTATGGGGCCTCTCTTGGTGATCGCAATCACGGCAACATATCTTGTTTGGCGCCAGCCAATGCAACGAGTGTTCGGCGTGCCGGACGGACGTGGTGCAGGAGATAGCCAAACTCGGAAGCAGAATTCATCCCGGCGTCAGGAGAAGCATCCGCCTGCGCGCGGTGAAGTACTCCCCGAGGCTGTGGATTTATCAAGTCTGGATGCGGTGTTGAGAGCAGCGCACCAGGCAGAGCCGGATGCCCGCCTGACTGTGATTCGGTTGCCTGAGGATGGACATGGCTCGTATTCGGTGTCCTTCGAGAGCGCGACGGAGAACTACCGCGCTGCGCCGAATTCGGTGCTGGTTCGAATCGGAGAGGACGGAAACGCTCAGGCGGTTCGCACCAGTTTATGGCGCGATTTGCCTGCAAAGCAACGCTTCCTGGAATGGTTGCCGCGTATTCATCAAGGAGAGTTTGGTTCGGGCGACTTTGGCGGCACGCTCGTTCGCCTGATTTGGAGTATCACTGGGATGTGCCCAGCGATGCTTTTCATCAGCGGGTTCCTGATGTGGAGGCGGCGGCTGCCTCTGCGCGAAAGGTAAATCACAATCAGTAATCGCAAAGGGCGCTTCCGAACGGATTTCGGAAGTGTGAGGAAAGCTGTGCGCGCGTGAATGAGGGCCGCACGTACCAAACCGGGCGGCGTAACCCAACGCCGACCAAAGGAGTGGTTCAAGATGAAGCAATTCCAGAAACGCAAAAGAGCGCACCGCAACGTGAAGTCACGAGTTGGATTCAAGCTCGTAGCGCGTGCTGCAGTACTGTCGGCGGCCGGAGCCTTGGGCGCAAACTCCACGGTAGCGCAGGTCACCGCAACCCGAATTGCGGACACTTCCGGAGCGCAGTCCCTCACGCCGGGAAATGCGAGCCAGAATGCCGGCGCTACGCGGCATTTTGACATTGCAGCGGGAGACTTGGCCTCGACCCTTGAATCCTTTGGCCGCGCCACCGGAATAAAAGTGCAGATGACAATTCCTGACGACAAGATTGGAACATTCCGTTCTCGTGGCGCCCAGGGAGATTTCTCGCCCGAGCAAGCTTTGCGACAGATACTGGCCGAGACGGGGCTCGAGGCACGCTTTAAGACTTCGACCGAAGTAGAGATCCTGGTGCGCAACACCGAGCGCGTCGAAGTCACAGCGAGCATGGCAGACATCAGCATGCAGCAGTTTCAGCAACCGCTGCTCGACACCGCGCAGACCGTCCAGGTGGTTCCTCAATTTATTTTGAGCGAACAGGCCGACACCAGTTTGCGCGACAGCCTGCGCAACGTGCCGGGCATTTCGATTGCGGCAGGAGAGGGCGGCTCACAAGGCGATAGCCTCACAATTCGCGGATTCAATGCGCGTAACGACATTTTCCTGGATGGGATTCGCGATTTCGGATCGTACTACCGCGACAGTTTCAATTACAGCGCAGTCGATGTGTTGGAAGGGCCGGCCTCGGTGGAGTTCGGCCGAGGGTCGACGGGGGGTGTTGTGAATCAGCAAAGCAAACAACCGGAAACCAAACCCTCGACGGCGCTCGCGGCGCAGTTTGGCACCGATGAAATGCGCCGCGGCACGCTTGATCTTAATCAGCCGATCAAAGCTATTCCGGGCGGAACAGCTTTCCGGCTAAACGCGGTTGGCGAAGAAACCGATGTGGCCGGCCGCAACGTGACAACCACGCATCGCTTTGGCGTAGCACCCTCCATCAGTTTTGGTCTCGATGCTCGCTCACACGCCACGCTCAGCTACATGCATGAGGGCGAAAACGACATCCCCGATTATGGCCTTCCTTACTTCGGCGCAACGTATGCCGCTGTGCCAACCGATACCTATTACGGCATCGCATCTGCCAATCGCCTCAGTACTACTCCGGACGTTCTAACTGCGCGCATGGATCGCGACCTCGACGTACACGCCACCCTGCGCAATACATTCCGCTGGGCCAACTATCCGCGCACGTTTCGCATCACCGAACCACAGATCAACTCCGCCGCTACCGCGCTTTATTCGAATGCGGATGGCAAGACCACCTATGAAGGACCAGGTACGGCAATCGCGGTACGGTGCGCGATTGTCGCCACTCCATCGGCTTCGTGCTTTCCATTCAACACCCCGCTCAACCAAGTCTTGGTGAAGCGCAATGAGATTTCCGGTCGATCGACTGAAGATATGCTCTGGGATCAGCTTAGCGGATCGCTTCGCTTCAATGTACTGCATGTAGCCAACAATGCAGTCGTGCTTCTTGAGGGAGGTCGCGAGCGGTCCGATCCCAATCGGCCGGCTTACACGCTGCCGTATGTTCCGGCCCTCAATCCCAATCCAAGCGATCCTTTCGCGCCAACGGTAGCCACGCCCGGCGTTACAACGCACGTTGCCTCGCAAAGCTTCGGCATCGATTTCATCGATACGCTGGAGATTACGCATTGGCTCGAAGCGTCCGGAGGCGTGCGCTTCGATTATTTCAGCACCACCTCGTCCAGTCCCATCAATCCCGCCACCACTCCTGCAACGGTGGCCACCTTCAGCGAGCGGCTTGATAAGCAACCGACCTATCGCGCCGCTGTCGTGGTCAAGCCTCGTCCGGAGGGCAGCATCTACTTCGATTGGGGAACGTCCTTCGACCCAGCCGCAGAGTCCCTTTCACTGAGCGGCAACAATGCGACCTCCCCCCGGAGTACAACGAGACTTATGAAATTGGCGCCAAGTGGGCTTTTCTTCAGGACCGTCTCAATCTTAACGGGAGCATCTTCCGCACGGAAAAGCTGAATGCACGCGAGACCGATCCCACGAACTCGCTGAATATCGAAAATGCGGGCAACCAACTGGTTCGGGGCTTTCAGGTCGGAGCGCTCGGCCATCTTCCTTCGAGCTTCGATTTGATCATCGGTTACGCATTTCTCGATGGCTTTGTAGAAAAGTCCATCCTCAATGCATCGCCCTTCGTCGCTGTGAATACACTCTTGATCGCCGCCAAAGATCCACGCGCCAACACGGCTCCGTTCTATATCAATCCGGCCGGTTTTCCACTTGCGAATGTGCCCAAAAACTCGGCCAATTTCTGGATCACCCACAGGCTGTTCTACCGTGTTGTGGGCGGATTTGGGGGCAACTATGTCGCCGCACGCCGCGCCAGTTCGACGGCTCTGGTGGGCGTTTATGAAAGCCAGGCCGTGCTCGACCCGAATTCCGTTCCCGTTGTCGCCAAGTCGGTTCAAGGCTATACCGTGCTGAACCTCTTATTGCGGAGTCCGATCACCGAGCGGATCGTTGCGCAGGTCAATATTGGCAACCTGACCAACAAGTTCTTTATTGACCAGCCGCATCCGGGGCACCTGGTCCCCGGAGAAGCCATCAACGCGCAGTTCGGCCTCAAGTACACGTTTTAATCCGGCCGGCGGCTAATTGACGAACTTCAGCTGCCGGTCCCAATTCTATGGAGTTACAAACCTATGTTGATTGCCATACCGGAAGTTCTTACAAAGGCACAGGTGCGGGAGTACCGCACGCGGCTCGATGCGGCACCATGGATCGATGGCCGTGTCACCGCGGGTCATCAGTCAGTGCAGGCAAAGAACAATACCCAGATTGCGGAAAACGATCCCTTGGCGCGAGAACTCGGCGAGCTGATTCTCGGCGCCTTGGGCAGTCATCCGCTATTTCGCTCCGCGGCGCTTCCGCTCAAAGTCTTTCCGCCGTTATTCAATCGCTACACAGGCGGCCAAACCTTCGGCACGCATGTCGACAACAGCATCCGCACTCATGCGGCGAGCGGCGGCCGCATTCGCACCGATCTTTCCTGCACGCTCTTCTTCTCCGAGCCGGAAGAGTATGACGGTGGCGAACTGATGGTAGAGGACACCTACGGGTCGAAGAGCGTCAAGCTGCCCGCGGGCGACATGATCCTCTACCCATCGACAAGTCTTCATCATGTCACGCCGGTGACACGCGGCGCTCGCGTCTCGAGCTTTTTCTGGTTGCAGAGCATGATTCGCCAGGACGCACAGCGTTCGCTGCTCTTCGACCTCGATACGGCGATCCAGCGAATCAGTGCGCACGCCGATGCAGGGGTGAAGCAGAGTTCCGTACAACTGACCGGCGTCTACCACAACCTGCTACGCCAGTGGGCAGAACTCTAGTGTTAAGCGTTCACGCCGTTCGCGAGCAAAATCAAGTTTCGGTGCAAAACATCGCATCGGAGGAAGGCCCGCGTCACCCTCATGGCGCGGGTACCTTCTTTGTCGCGGAAATCTTGCGCCGACCAAATACAAACAGGCATAAAGGTTCGACTTCATGCTTGCACACAGCGCGTTATTGTGAGTAGCGCAACCATGAAGGAACTTGGCATTGGATTTGTTTGCCGCGCCTGCGGCGAGTTTCACGACACTTTGCCGCTCAGCTTCAGCGTGAAAGCACCGATGGCCGCCGCCGCGGTTCCTGCTGCAGAGCTGGGACGGCGCGTCGTCCTCACACGCGACCAATGCGTGATCGATGGAACAACATTTTATTTACGTGGTCGAATCGTCGTGCCTATTCTAGACCTTGATGAGCCGTTCGTCTGGGGTGTGTGGGCCGAGGTTAGCCCGAAGAATTTCATTCGAACCCACAATCTGTGGACAACGGTTGGCCGCGAGCTCGAACCGCCCTACGAAGGCTGGCTGGATACGAACCTGCCGCTTTATGGCACCACAGTGAACCTTCCAGTCCTGATTCAAACGCAGCCTGTGGGGCGTCGTCCGCACTTTACGATTCTCTCCACTGAGCACCCCCTCGGCAATGAGCAGCAATGCGGCATTGCGCGCTCCCGTGTGGAAGAGATTGCCGCCACGTTCCTGCATCCGAACGAGCTTCCCTAATCCGCGGACTGCGACATTCAAGGTATCGCTACATTTGCGCAGTCACCCTTCGATAGGGGGCTCACCGCTTAACAGCATCTCTCCTCCCATACGGTTTCCAGGGAAGCTTGTATGTCCGCGAACCTCATCACATTGGCAGACGAAAAGGGGCTATTCGAGGTACCAATAGAGCAAGTATTTCGCATGAGAACGGCCCTGATCAAAGGACACGGGGCAAGCATACGTGCAGAGTTCAGCATAAGAGCCATTTCCGATGAACCATAGATGAGAGCTTCCAGAGAAAGGAAGAATCCAGCTGCGTCGATGCCGATATGCGCCACATCCGTCGAGTAAGGTATCCGATTGCTTTACCGAATCGCTAAAAGCAAACCTGCACTCATGCCAACGGACTGCTGATGGCCACCCGCAAAGCTATAATCGTAGGCCGGTTCAAGATACCAGCCGAAACGGTGTTTACGGGTTGGCCAGAACATGAAGTCTCCGGCCAATTCCCCAGAGATGGAGTTCATCGTTTTCCCTTTCTGTCTGAGGTGGACCCATTCGGGACCAATGCCCAGCATGAATTCAGCCTTTCGTGAAATGGTCCAGGGCTTCTTGAAAAGCAGGTCAGTATCCCACTCGGTGGATTTGCGTGTGTAGAAAGGCGAAACGCCCGCCTCAAGCTCCAGCCAGTTCTCAATCGGTGTCACCTCTGCCGCAACGTTCGGCGCGAATGTTGCGGCACCCCCGCTAAAATTCCAGCCAGTCGCTGCGCCAAGCTCGACAATGGCAATCGGGTCTTTCTCCTGCGCGGCCTTTGGAGGATTCTCGGCCAGCGTCTTCGTGGAGGGTTGCCCGTGGACAGGCAAACACAGACACAGAAACGCGCATGCTCCAGCTAGCGTGAATATGTTTGGCCGCATCGACGTCTCCAGGGCTCTCATGGAAGAGATCATAGCGTGGACAGCGAGTCTCGCCGCCCACACGATGATCCTGGGATTAGAAGTTCAGCGTAATCTTCGCAGTCAGCGCTCTCGGCGTTACATAATGAGTTCCGCTGAAAGTTGAGAGGAAGTTATACAGCGCGTACTTGTTGGTGACGTTGATTGCCGTCAGGTCGAGATTCACTTTGTAGCGCTCTTTGTGGAAAATGTTGTCCTTGCCAAGAGAGGCGTCCAACAGATTACGTGGAGCGATGCGGGGCGGGTTATGGTCGTCGTCTTCGGTGCCCGCCGCAGGAATCTGTACCAGGTTCGACTTGTATCCGGCGTTATCGCAGGATGTGAATCCTGAATACGGCGTGGCGGCCACTCCGTCACAGGTTATACCCGCTTGGAACTCTTCGTCCGGCGTAAGGCTGCTGAGGTCAACCCCGGGTTGTCAGTTCGGCAAAGTGATTCCGCCGCAGGGACTATTTGGGTCCGTAAGGTTGTAACAAGGAACAGAGCCGGCAACAAGTCCGCTGTCATAGCGCCAGTTGAATCCGCCCCACAACCCAGTCAGCAGGCCGATGTGAGCGAGAGTGTATTGAAGGTGGGTGGTCTGATTGAATTTCTCGTCGTGATCGATGCGGAAAGGAAATCCGCTTTGGCCTACGGTGGCACCTGCTCCGGCAGATTGCGGCGGGAAGAAGCGAGCAGCCACAGAAGAGGTTACGAAATAGGCGCTGAAGCCATGAACGGTTGGAATCTCCGCGCGGATGGCATAGCCGGGAATCTTCGAGTTATGCCAGTCGATCGGGAACGTGATCGGTGTATTTCCAAGGACACTGAAGTCGAACGCGTTGTGCGTGTACTTCCAGATGTACTCGCCGCTGACCACGGCATGCTTTCCGAACGCTTGTTGCACGGTGGCATGGAATTCATTGCGGAAACCAGGCTGAAGCGTGCCAGACACGCCAGGAGTGCAGAGGAGCAAGGGAGCCAGCACTGCATTGGAGCAGCCGCTGCTGGACAAGACTAAGTTCTCGTTGAACGGCGTTTCCAGCGTACGGGCATAGGAAACACTCAATACTGTGCTCGATGGCTGAATGTGATATCCCACGCCAACACGAGGCTCAGTCTGATTCGCATCTGTAAGGCCGTTGTATAAATCCTCGCGCAGTCCAAGGTTGAAAAGCCAGTTTCCCGCCTTGATCGAGTCTTCCGCATACAGAGCCAGCTCTTTTACGTCGGTGTGGCCAAAATACGCGTACTCCCCGCCACCGCGCGTCAGGTCATATGGTCCGAGAGCCGTAAGGTAGTTGGGATTTGCAAAGGAAGCCACTCCGTCACAAGTGGAAGGATCAGAGTATCCCGGCAGCGGATTGCCATTCCCATCGACGCAGGGTGAGTTATAGATAGGGCTCACGACGCCCAGGTAGTCGTGTTCACGCAGGAAAGTCTGCTGATAGACAACTCCGGCCTTGAATGTGTGAACCCCTTTCGAATAGTTAAAGTCAGAATGAGCCGCCGCGTTTGCAAGCGTACGGTCCTGAGAGATTGAGGAGGTTTGCAGGTTCGCCGGCCCCTCGTCTGCAAGCGGGTTGCCGCTGGGATAGTAGTTGTAACGATCCTTGCGGATCCATGCTCCAAAATTGAGAACGGAATTGGCGCTGATAACCCGCGTGTACGTTGGCGAGATATTGAAGGTACCGATCTTCGAGCGCTGATCGGCGTCTCCCACGCTGCCGAATACGGGATTGGCGCTTGTGCCCCCGCTGAGCACGTTTTGGACATTCAGATTGTCGAATGCATTTGGAGTCTGGAACCATGAGCGACTGTAATTGAAGTCGATGTGCATGGAGTTGGCCGGGTTAAATGCGTAATCAACTCGGTCAAAGAAGTTTCCTTCATTTCCTTTATCGTGAAATACGATGAACTCGGGTGGATCGAGAAAGCGCCCTGTGTTGAGTCCATCCGCTTCGACAAAGTTTCCCCAATTTTTTCCTCCATAAGACAGGTCGATTCCAGCCGTTGCTGACCCGAAGCTCCCGTAGGACGCGCTGATGGCCCCGGTTGGCTTGGTGACTCCCTGGCCTGACCTTGTGGTGGCCACGATGACGAGGCTGGTCTTGCCTCCATATTCGGCCGGCGGCGCACCGCTGATGACCTCTAAGGATTGAACGGCGTTCGCGGGGAGCTGATTGGAGAAGACCTTGCTCTGCTGGTCCGTGATTGCTTGACCGTCTATAGCAAAAGAATTCGAGGCGTGGTCCCCAAGGCCGTGAAAGAGACCGTTCGAATCGGCAGCAACTCCGGGCGTCGAAAGGGTGACCAGCGAACTCAGTGAGGACGACTGGCTTTCGAGCGGCACCTTGATAAACAGGTCTCGGTCGACGTCGGTGTGGAAGGTGGGATCATCTTCGACCAGATCTCCGGAGGCCTGCACTGTGACCGTGGAGCTGGCTCCGGTAACCTGCAGAGTCAGTTTCACATTGGTCCCAACTGCGGAACGAATTTCTACATTCTGATTCAAAGGTGCAAAGCCTTTGACGAATACGCTAATCCGGTAGGGGTTGAAGGTGACATTCGAAAAGACGAATTGGCCAAGCCCGTCCGTGGTTTCGGTGCGGTCGAAGCCACTTACGTCATTGACCAGGTGAACGGGAACATTTGGGACGACAGCGCCCGAGGGATCGGTAAGAGTCCCGCGCACCGTGCCGGCATTTCCGCTTTGCGCTGACGCGATCAGCGACGCGAAAAACATAAGAAGTATTGGGAAGATGCAGTGAATCGTGTCGCGTTTGAACGACATAAAAAGCCTCCGAATTTTGGCTGAGAAAGTACGAAATTCCGGCTGCGGGTTAATCTCCACAGCGTGTTCATTGCATTGGGCACACCCATTCATCTCGGGCCAGCCTGCGCAAATGCGACTCTGATTCGCTCCCGATAAACAGGAGCAAGCAGACGAACCGGGGCTGGAATGGCGAAGGAGTGGATGAGCTAGCAGCCAGTGGGAGGAGGCCGTGTAAAGAGATCCGGGTGCCAGTATCGGATGATGGCGCGAACTTCACGCAACGCAGGCGTTGCGATTCTGAGCCTGATCAGCAAGACCGCAACGAGCATGACTACGAGCGGCAGTACGGAATGCATCGCGATACATACCGGGCAATGGTCGGCATCGCTGGCCAAAGCATGCGCGTGTGCCACATGAACAACCGCCAACAGCAACGGTAAGACGAGACACAGAGCGATCACAACGCCCCGAGTGTGCGGCCCACGGTCGCGGTTTCTGCCGGAATGTCCAAGCTGTCTTCTCAAAGCGGTATCCCGAATAGTCTGGAACAGGGTAAGGGTCAATTGAAATCCCTGACGGACGATGAATCTGGTGCCCGAAATGGCTGCACTAGCGACGATCTCGAAACGCCGGGCTCTGCGATTGGTCAGCGTAATCAGAGCTTTCCCAAATCGCAAAGAACAGGCATAGAGTAATCAGAGTCAGCGCAAGCACCACCGCGCTGGTCGCTTCAAATTGGCTCCATCGAATTTGTTTGATCCTTCTCTTGCTTCCTTTATCGAAGTTGATCACTCGCGACATCGTGGCCTCCGGACGATGGCTGAAAGATGCGGGGGATCTAGCCGCGCGAGGAATCGCGCGGTGTTTGTGCATTGAGGCATCGTTCCGTATCAAGCTCAGCCTATGGGGTACGGGAAGTCTCGCCCGAGTCACTGCGGCCTGACGAGTTCAAGCTGAAAATGGTAAACGGAGGGATGCTCTAGCAGGCGGCGGGAGGGGGCCGAGTAAAGAGGGTGGGGTGCCAGTAGCAGAGAGCTACACGGGTTTGAACCAACACCGGCGAGGTTCTCCCAAGCCGAACGAGGATCGCCGCAGCCACCATAGCCACGACGGGCACCACGGAGTGCATGGCGATGCACAGCGGACAATGGTCCGCATCGCTCTCTACCGCATGGGAGTGCATTACCTGGAGGACAGCCAACAGCGCCACAAGCAGCAGACACACCATGGATGCAACAACCAAAGCCTTTGTCTTTGGTCGCCGATCGCCGCTGTTGTGAACTTGAGTTCTCGTCAACGAAGAATCCTCACGGCGATATTACACATAAATCCTGGCCGCCGGAAGACAGAAGACATCCAGTTGACTTCGATTCCGTCGCGAATCCAAGTTCCATCGCTACCGAAGGTGAAGCTCCCCCCTAGCGCAAATCGCAACAGAAACGGCTCGGTGGGGTGGGTAACGCGCCCGAATGCCGGCGGCGTCGCTAATGCGTAAAAGCAGATCGTGTCATACAAAGATGACCTACGATTGTAGAAGGCGACACGCCTCCTTCGACCTCCAGCCAACTTTCAATCGGAGTTATTTCCGCAGCGAGGTTCGTCGCGAACGTTGCTGCGACTCCCATGATATTCCAACTCGTTGATGCGCCAGGCTCAACATAGCGATTGTGTCTTTGTCCTCGGAACCCCGCATAGCATCTCATGCTGAAGACTTGGAAGAATTCTGCGATGTCTTGCCTATCCCATTCGCCAGGAGGTATCCTCTCTTCACGCTGAACGCCCTCGGTTTGAGGTGACGATTTCGAGGGGCTCCAGCCCAGATGGGAGGAGTAGATACCCTTCTCGCGGGTTCGATAAGGGTTCGATAAGCGTTCCTCAGGGCTCCAAAACGTCCTTTTTGTGGCCAACCGTGCTCTTTAGTTTCAATCAGTTACGTCTGCCGGGGTCCCTTTCACGGCGATAACACGGGTTCAAATCCCGTCGGGGACGCCAACAAAATCAAATAATTCAGAATATTCTATGGCGCGTGGGTCAGTCGGGATTCTTTCCGGGCTGGAACAAA
>Ga0302189_10000473_pt1 | contig 35077 bp, 26 predicted proteins | sample II_Bog_E2_2_FD_194551 | JGI IMG/M metagenome (GOLD analysis project Ga0302189, IMG submission 194551) | Peat permafrost microbial communities from Stordalen Mire near Abisko, Sweden - II_Bog_E2_2 | ecosystem: Environmental > Terrestrial > Soil > Wetlands > Peat | place: Sweden: Abisko...
TCACGGGGAATGGACCTCTTGGCTTTATTGTACGAGCCACCCGCGGGCGGGTCTGATCCTTCGGCCACGGAACGGGAGGCGAAACTGTTACCATCGATAACCAATGAGCGAAGAAGGAAATCAGCCACGCCCGGAGGGCCGTGGAGCGAGCGGCGAGCGGGCGGCAGCTTTCGGGCCGGCGGCTTTGGTGCGCACCGAGGCGGCGGCGCTGGTGGCACTGGCCGCGCGCCTGGAGGGGCCGATGGCCGCGGCCTTCGACCGCGCCGTCGAGCTGATTTTGCGCTGCGGCCAGGAGCGGGGGCGCGTTGTGGTCACTGGCATGGGCAAGAGCGGAATCATCGCGCAAAAGATCGCCGCCACGCTCAGTTCCACCGGTTCGCCGGCGTTGTTTCTGCATCCGGCCGAAGCGGTGCATGGCGATGTGGGCGTGCTGATGCCCGGCGATGTGGTGGTGGCGCTGTCGGCCAGCGGTGAGACCGAGGAGATTCTGCGCCTGCTGGCCACGCTCAAACGCAAGGGCGACGCGCTGGTGAGCCTTTGCTGCAATTTGAAGTCGACTTTGGCAGAGGCCAGCGACGTGGCCCTGGATTGCGGCGTGGAGCGCGAGGCCTGCGGGCTGAATCTTGCGCCGACGGCGTCAACGACGGCCATGCTGGCGCTGGGAGACGCGCTGGCGATTGCCGTGAGCCTGCGCAAGGGCTTTCGGGCAGAGGATTTTGCCGAGCTGCATCCCGGCGGCAAGCTGGGCAAGCGGCTGGCCAAGGTGCGCGACCTGATGCACGCGGGCGATCAGGTGCCCGTTGTCGCGCCCGCGACGCCGATGACCGATGTGATCTATGAGATGTCCTCGAAGAAGCTCGGCGTGACGACCGTGCAGGAGCAGGGCCGGCTGCGCGGCGTGATCAGCGACGGCGACCTGCGGCGCTTGCTGGAGCGCGAAGGCGGCGCGGCGCTGAGCAAGACAGCCGGCGAGGCGATGAACGCCCATCCGCGGACGATTTCCGCGGAGGAACTGGCTGCCACGGCGCTGGCGATTCTCGAAGAGCGGAAGATCACTTCGCTGGTGGTGGTGGATGGCGAAGGGACCGTGGAAGGCGTGCTGCATCTGCATGATCTGTGGGGCGTGGAGTTGATCTGAAACAGTTGTCAGTTGTCAGTCGTCAGTGATCTGAAAAACAGCGATCAGCGGTTAGGATAACTTCATGCGATTTCTTTCCCTTCGATCTCTGACATGGAGACTGCTGGCTGTCGTCTTAGGCGCCGGGGGCTTGCTCTCTGCACGGGCCGCGCAGCAGACGACGACTCAGACAGCCGCTCCCGCTGTGACGACTACCGCTACGCCAGCCGCTACTCCAACAGCGGCGGCGAAGCCTCCCGCAAAGCCGAACGACGAGGAGGTTGCTGCACCGACGCGCGCGGAGATGCTGCGCGGTGCCTACGGGCCCTATCGCGCCAACAACGATTTGCTTTACTACCACTTGGACATTCGTGTCGATCCGGAGAAACAGACTGTCAGCGGCAAGAATACGATCCGCTTCAGGATGCTTGCCGATGGCACGCGCATCCAGCTTGATCTGCGCGAGACGCTGGCGATCGACAAGATTCTCTGGGGCGAGACAGCGCTCAAGTACGAGCGCGATTCGGGGGCAGTCTTTGTGGATTTCCCTGAGACGCTGCGGGCGGGCAAGGTCTACTCCATTGACTTCTATTACTCGGGGCATCCGGAGGAGATAGGGCGCTTTGGCGGAATGACCTTCAAGAAGGACCCGGCTGGGCGGGTCTGGATCACTACCGCCTGCGAGGGCGACGGCGCAAGCGTCTGGTGGCCGAACAAGGACCAGTGGCGCGATGAGGTTGAGACGATGGACATCAGCGTCGCGATTCCCAACGGCCTGGTGGATGTGTCGAACGGCAAGTTCATGGGCAAGACCGACCTGGGCGACGGCTACACGCGGTGGGACTGGCATGTGCACTACCCGATCAATAACTACGATGTCGCGCTGAATATCGGGAGTTATGTCGAGTTTTCCGACAAGTTAGGCGAGCTGCCGCTGGATTTTTATGTATTGCCCGAGGATTTGGATAAGGCAAAGAGCCAGTTTGCGCAGGCGAAAGGGATGCTGGAGGCGTATCAGCACTACTTCGGAGCTTATCCCTTTGCGAAAGATGGTTACAAGCTGGTTGAAGTACCATATCTCGGCATGGAGCATCAGAGCGCCGTGGCTTACGGAAACGGCTTCACGAACGGCTACATGGGGCGCGACTGGACACACACGGGGATCAGCCTGCGCTTCGACTTTATCATCATTCACGAGAGCGGGCACGAGTGGTTCGGCAACAGCATCACGGCCGCCGATCCGGCGGATATGTGGATTCATGAGGGCTGGACGACTTATCTGGAAGGTCTATATGTAGAGTACCGCTGGGGCAAGGACGACGCCATCAAGTACCTGAATGGGGATAAGTCCAAAGTCAAGAATCTGCATCCAATCATCGCCGAGCGAGGCGTAAATGCCGAGCCGGACCAGGACCAGTACTTCAAGGGCGCGCTGATGATCAACACGTTGCGCAGCGCTATCAACGACGATGCGAAGTGGTTTGCTCTGCTGCATGGCTTCTATCAGCATTTCAAGTATCAGAACATCATGACTGAAGACGTAGTGAGTTACTTCAACCAACAGACCGGAATGAATCTGACGCCGCTCTTCGACCAGTATCTTCGGCACAAAGATCTTCCGCGGCTGGAGTTATTGTTTGGCGAAGCGCCGGGACAGCTGATGTATAAGTGGCGGGCAGATGAGGATAAGTTTGCAATGCCGGTGCGGGTGGGAACGCCGGGCCATTGGCAGATTATTCATCCGACGACCAAGTGGCAGTGGATGCAGACGCCGTTGACGAAGGAGGAGTTTCAGGTGGCTACGGATTTGTATTATGTGGACGTGAACAAGCAGTAAGGGTCGGCCAGGGGTTTCGCGATAGCAACGATAAGGGTAAGATAGAGGTATGGCGGAGATTCAGCGCAGGAAAACGGGGACGGTCAGGATTGGGCAGGTTCGCGTTGGCTGGGAGGTTCCGGTCGTCGTGCAATCGATGACCAACACCGACACGGCGGACGTTCAGAGCACGATCGAACAGGTTGAGGCGCTGGCGCTGGCCGGCTCGGAGATTGTGCGCGTCACGGTGAACAACGAGGAAGCCGCGGCGGCGGTTCCATCGATTGTCGAAGGTCTCGACAAGCGCGGCCTGCGCGTGCCGATTGTGGGCGACTTCCACTATAACGGGCACCTGCTGCTGAAGAAGTATCCCGCGACGGCGCGGGCGCTGGCCAAGTACCGGATCAACCCCGGCAACGCATCGATTGGCAAGAAAGACAACGACAATTTTCAGGTGATGGTGGAGTGCGCGGTCGAGAATCAGAAGCCAGTGCGCATTGGGGTGAACTGGGGCTCGCTGGATCAATCGCTGCTGACGCGCATGATGGACGAGAACAGCCGCCTGGCGCAGCCGCTGCCGGCGCGCGAGGTGATGATGGAGGCGATGGTGCGGAGCGCGCTCGACTCCGCCGCCGCCGCCGAACGTTACGGGCTGAGGCGCGACCAGATTATTCTCTCGGCCAAGGTGAGCGGGGTGCGCGACCTGATCGATGTCTACACGAATCTGGCCGCTCGCTGCGACTACGTGCTGCACCTGGGGCTGACCGAGGCGGGTATGGGCGCGAAGGGGCTGATTGCCTCGACGGCGGGGCTTGCGCCGTTGCTGCTGGCGGGGATTGGCGATACGATTCGCGTGAGCCTGACGCCGAAGCCGGGCGGCGACCGGACGGAAGAGGTGCTGGCCGCGCAGCAGATTTTGCAGTCGCTGGGGATTCGCAGCTTCATGCCCCAGGTAACGAGTTGTCCGGGGTGCGGACGGACGACGAGCACTTACTTCCAGGAGTTAGCCGAGCAGATACAGAGTTATCTGCGCACTTCGATGCCGGAGTGGCGGAAGCAGTATCCCGGCGTGGAGGAGCTGAAGCTGGCGGTGATGGGCTGCGTGGTCAACGGGCCGGGCGAATCGAAGCACGCTAACTTGGGGATTAGTCTGCCGGGGACATTTGAAGAGCCAAAAGCGCCGGTTTATGTGGACGGCAAGCTCTTGAAGACGCTGCATGGGGATACGATTGTGGCGGAGTTCAAGCAGATACTGGATAAATATGTGGAGAGCCATTACGGGCAGGGGGCGAAGAGCGGGGAGTTGGTGGGGGCGCGGTAACAGCCGCTACGGCGTGAGGAACGGATTCACGATGGTTAAACCGCCTATCGCTTGGCCGTGCTGCATGTCTTCGCTGTAGATGGTTGTGCAGCCTGCCTGCATGGCTGCGGCGAGGATGAGTGAATCGTAGATGCGGTAGCCGAATCGGATAGAGATGTCTACAGCCGAACGGTGTGTCTCTTCGGTAAGAGGAAGAGGATTTGGGCAGAAGAACAGAGTCTTGTCTCGCGCGACGCGAACTTCGTCCCAGTTCATCTTGAGTTTCTTGCGGGCAGCCGACACCAACTCGTTGAGCACTTGAACACTGACAACGCCGCCCTGTACCAGCAAGCGTTCCGCGACCTCCGTGCGATAGCCCTCTTCGCTGAAAAAATACAAGAGGACATTGGTATCGAAGAAGACTCTTGGGGTCATGACACCTTCTGGAGAGCTTCTGAGTACGCTCCCCGCTCATGCAACTCTTCGCGGTCAAATTTGAAGCCGGGAGGCAGCGGACGCCGCAGCTTGCGGACTTCTTCCAGCGCTTCCTGCTTTGTCAGGTCGCGCGAGATCTCCAGGACACGGCCACTTCGAAAGTGGACTTCGATGGTGTCGCCCTCCTTCAGGTTCTCGCTTTGCACCATGGCCGCTGGAAGCCGGACGCCCAGGCTGTTTCCCCATTTTGACAGTTTCATACCCCACCTCTGGATATACTTTTTTGTATTGTATATCTATTGCAGCAGTGTTGACGACTTTTTCTCGCCGTCCGGCACCAATGGCGTAGAATCGGATGCCATGAAGACTGTCGCTTTTTTGTTCTCTTTTCAGCCATTCTTGTCCCCGGTCTGCTTGCGCAGACGCAAACACCCCCGGCGGTATTCCGCCGACACACCTCATTCGGATTTCCGCGAAGGTTGCGGAAAAACTGCTGATCCGCAAGGTTGATGTTTGCTATCCGACTGGAGTTGCATACACTGCTCGCGTCATAGGCACCGTTGTTGTGGCGTTTGAGATTGATAAGAATGGGAATATTCTTGATCCCACGGTTGTTTCGGGGCCGTCGTTGTTGCGGAGACCGGTTCTTGATGCAGTTCAGAAGTTCTACAAATACAAACCTTATCTTCTGAACGGCAAAGCGGTAGATGTAGAGACAACGGTTTCGGTCTTCGTCGGCCTTCAGTGTAATTCTCCTTCTCCTTATTGGATTCATTGATTTGCGGAAATCAACCTTACGTGTTTGTGGTAACCCACTTCCCTTCCCGGCTGATTCGCGGTAGGATTGCGGCAATCTTGTTTGGAGGCTTGCGGTGATTTTGCGCCGATTGGGATGGGTCGTGCTGTTGGCCGCGCTTGCGCCGGCGCTGGCCTTTGCGGGCAAGCCAAGGCCGTGCTTGACCGCTGAGGAGGCCAGCAAACTCGTCAACAAGGATGTCTGCGTCTCGGCGCATATTTATGACGTGGTGGAGCTGCCGGATGGGACGCGGTTTCTGGATGTGTGCACGCCGCAGACGCCGGACGAGCAGTGCCGGTTCACCATCGTGAGCCTGTGGGAGGATCGTGACGAGGTGGGTGAACTGCGCAAGTATCGCGACATGGACGTGCAGGTGCGGGGGATTGTGAGGCCGATGCACGGGAGGGCGGGGATGGTGCTGAGCCATGCGCGGCAGTTCTACGGAGGGCCGCCGAAGTTCAAGCCCAATCCGAGGCTGGCGCGGGGTTTTAGCGCGGACCAGAGCCGGCCGCCGGTCAGCGACCCGAATCTGCGCTCACAGGGGGGTGGGCGGGCCTTCATGAATACGCGAGACCGGGAGACGCTGCCGGGGAGGTGAAGTTAGCTGCTAGCTCTTAGCTTCTAGCTTCTAGCTGTTCCTCGCGGGGCCGGCCTTGGCGGTTAACCGGGAATTCGCACACGGCATAAACAACTGGTGTTTAGACTATTTCATTCGGTAATTTCTCCGGGACAAGCGCGGGCGTGGACGCCCGCACGACAGCCGGTCTGGAGACCGGCGCTCCATTCCAGCAATCACACAATCACGCGGTCTCGGTACTGGAAGCTAGAAGCTAGGAGCTAGAAGCTGCCTCTTCCAGCGGCGGGGCGAAGCGCGCGCCGGCGCGGAGGATGATGGCGGAGACGACCAGGGAGATGAGGGTGGCTCCCAGGCCGAGGCCCAGGCTTCTTGCGCTGTCAAGGCCCAATCCTCTGGCGCGGTCGGAGAGGTAGCCGATGATCTGCGGGGAAAAGGTGTCGCCAAAGCAGTGAATGATGAAGAGATTGCAGGCGATGGCGGTGGCGCGGACCGGGGCTGAGACCGAGTTGACGATGGCGGCGTTGAGCGGGCCGGTGTTGAGGAAGAGAAAGAATTCGGCGGCAAAAAGCGCGGGGACGGTCAAGGCCGCGGGGCCGAAGAAGACCAACACACCACAGGGCAGGGTGAGGGCGACACTCCAGAAGGAGACGAGGTAGAGAGCCCGGTAATTGGTGCGGAGCCAGCGCTGGGCGATCCAGCCGCCGGTGAGGGTTCCGGCGATGCCGTCGATGACCGTGATGGCGCCGACAACCAGGCTGGCGTTGCCAACCGAGAGACCGGCGGAGCGGTTGAGGAATGTCGGCACCCAGGCGGAGATGCCGCCCATGGCGAAGGTGAGAGCGGCCAGGCCAAAGGTGGCTGTGAGATATGCCGGGTTCAAGAAAAGCCCCCGAAAAGTGGAGCGATTGAGGGTGGGACGAATGTGGTCGCTGGAGCCGCGCTCGGGCTCGCGGCCCCACAGGCCATAGAGCGCCGCAATGACGAAGCCGGGGAGGGCGCAGATGAAGAACGGCCTGCGCCAATCGCCGCCGAAGCTCAACTGCCCGCCCGCCAGATAGCCCAGGGCCGCGCCCACGGGAATAGCCAGATAGAAGATGGAGAGTATGCGGTTGCGGTCGCGTTCCGGATAGAAGTCGGCCAGCACGGCGGGGGCGAAAATGCCGAAGGTGGCCTCGCCGATGCCCACCACAGCCTGGCGGATATAGAAGGTCCAATAGCTGTGGACCCAGATGGTGGCAAGGGTGGCAAGACTCCACAGAATCGCGCCGGCGATGATGAGCGGCTTGCGGGAGTAGCGATCACCCAGCCAGCCGGTCAGCGGGGCGGCGAACATGTAGAAGAGGAAGAGCGCGGTGGTCAAAGCGCCCATCTGGTGGTCGGTGGCGTGGAAGTCGCGCTGAATCAGGGATAATTCGCCGGGCAGGATGTAGCGGTCGATGTAGTTCAGCAGGTTGAGGCCGATAAGCAGCAGCAGCGTCCCCTGGGCGGAGGTGAGGCGGGGGCGGGCGGACTGGATGGCAGGCGACAAGGGGCATGGGTCCGGCAGAAATTGCGGGACTCCACACCAATATCACAATCAGTGGGCAAAAGCCCATCCCCCAGCCTCGAAGCTGCGATGCGCTTGCCGGCAATCGCGCGCTTCGGGCTGGGTTCGTGGCTGCTGCCAGGCTTGCCGGGGGGCGCATCGTGATTTGGATTCAGGATGCGCCCTCAGGAACTTTCCGGCAACTTGGCCGTTCGCGCCAGCTTCACCTATTAGCGCTTCTCTGCGACTGAGTGGCCGCGTCCATCCCGCGATTCATTTCCCTTGAACTGCTCGGGGGGTCTGCGCTGCGCCGCGGCCTTCTCGCCGCGTTTCGGCATTGGGCCCGCATAGCCGTGCTGCGGGTCGAAGGTGTTGTCTACGTGGCCCTGGAAGTCGCTGCGGCCATGAAACCACGGGCCAACGCCGACGAAGACGCCGCCATCGAACCATTCCGAGCCGTAGTAGCCGTCGGGAACGCAGTTATAGGGGGCGTAGTCGTAGTAACCATAGGGACAATCAGGAGCGACGCCGACTTCGACGGCTACCTGAGCCTGTGCTTTGGGGGCAGATGCTGCCAGGAAGATTCCCGCAACAGCCGCTAACGCAAGAAACTTGAATCCGCTCATGAATTCTCCTCATTGCCGCGGGGGCCGTGGATTGCCTGCCCCTACATTGTTGACGGTAGCGATGGAGAAGGTCCTTGTCTGAGCAATAGGGCGCAGCGTGGGTTCGTGGTTTCCCACCCTTTCGCAAGGTGCGCGAAAGGATGGGGCGCCCGGGCCGATGTGCCTCTTTTCTATTTCGATTCGAGTCGCCGGATAATTTCCTGCCGTTCCGGTCCTAAGACTCGAATTCGATCGCTGTCCCCGCCGCTATATTTTCGCGCGGTGCGATACTCGAATGCCTCAGAGTAATGACCGATTTTCGGATCAAATTTCCATGCTGAGACGGTGTAGAAATGCCAAGCGAAATGTGACTCTCCCTTTCCCCACACGAAGTCAGCAAGAACCAGCACCGGGTATGACGAAGCTTCAGGCAGATTCCACATTGCGTATTGGCTCACGTTTGTTACGGCCACCCACGGAAGCAGGTTCTCGATCTTGCCTGCGGACGCATATCTTAACACCGCAAATCGAGTCAGGGTGCCGCTGCCACCTCCCGAAAACATAGCCGTAAAGAACACCCACGAGCCGCCGTCGGCGAGTGGAAGGCGCTCTGAATGTGGTTCCAATCCAAATTCGTATGTGAGATCTTTATCCTGTTGCTTTGGAGGCATCTTGAAGCAGAGGGCCGGCCGGCTTTCCACGCACAGCGTAGCGCCGGAGGTCGGAAACCCGTCACCATCCAACTTGCCTTCCTTCTGCATGAAATGGGGGAAGGGTTGGGAGCGAGGCGCAACGGACACCTGCCCATTTGCAAGAGCGCTAGCCGCCAGGACAACAAGGATGCCTAAGACCACAGTCCATTTGATACGCACGTCAAACCCTCCTCTTGCTTACGCCGACGGCCGCGGCCAGCGGGCTTCCACGGTGGTTCCAATGCCGCCGCGGGGACGGAATTCGCCTTTGACGACGGCCCAGACCGGATCGCAGGCCTTGACTACGTCTTCCAAGACCTGGTTGACGATGTTTTCCTGGAAGATGCCCAGGTTGCGGTAGCAGAAGAGGTACTCTTTGAGGGACTTCAGCTCGAGGCAGCGCTGGCGGGGCATGTAGCGGATGCTGAGCGTGCCGAAGTCGGGCAGACCGGTTTTGGGGCAGACGGAGGTCAGCTCCGGGTCGTCAATCTGGATCTCGTAGCCGGGAAACTGGTTAGCCCAAGTCTCGATAGCGGGGAAGGGGAAATCGAGTCCGGCCTTGGCGTGATCGTCAGTGTAGCGCGGTTCAGAAGCCATGGCTCGATTGTACGAGGCTGAGGAATGGCTGGCCAAGTTTCCCCCCGGCGTGAATTTCTTTGGTTCCTGGGGCCGGTTTCCGAGTCCTATATACTGACTCTGGTTGCCTGAATGACTCAAGAAAGATCGCACTCGGTCCGTCTCTGGATATACAGGAGCCTGGCCGTTCTGGTTATCGTCGTTTTTTTCACGGTGCGGGCCCTGACGCGGGACCGGCTTGAGGTGCGTGTGGCCCCGGCGGAGCATCTGCCGCTGGTGAGCACCATCAGCACCAACGGGCGGGTTGAGCCGGAGGTGAACTACGAGGTTCACAGCCCGATTGCAACCAGCGTCAAGGCGGTCTACGTTCAGCCGGGCGACCAGGTGGCGGCGGGAAAGCTGCTGCTGGCCCTGGACGACGTACAGGCGCGCGCCCGCGAGGCCGCGGCGGAGAGCGGCGTCAGGGCCGCGCAGGCAGCGCTGGAGGCGGCTACCCACAACGGAACCCAGCAGGAGCGCCAGTTGGCGCAGGCCGATGTGGCGCGCGCGCAACTGGAACGCGATGCGGCGCGCCGGAGCCTGGAAGCGCTGACCAAACTCAACTCGGCCGGGGCGGCGTCGCTGAACGAGGTTGCCGCGGCGCGGGAGCGGCTGGACGCGGCTGAAGGGAATCTTCATGCGTTGGAGCAAAGCGCAAACAGCCGCTATTCGCCGGCGGAGGTGGAGCGCGCGCGAGCGGCGCTCCAGGATGCGGAAGCCAGCCTGACGGCGGCCAGAGATGTGGTCGAGCAGGCCCAGGTGCGCGCTCCGGCGGCGGGAACTGTCTATAGCGTTGATACGGGGCGAACGGAGTATGTGGAAGAGGGCAAGCTCCTGCTCCAGTTGGCCGACCTGCATCATGAGCTGGTGCGGGCCTATTTTGACGAGCCGGAGATTGGGCGGCTGGCGGTTGGCCAGAAGATTCAGATCAAATGGGACGCCAAGCCGGGCCGCGTCTGGAACGGGCAAATCGAGCGGACTCCGGTGACGGTGATCAACCTCGGCACGCGCAGCGTGGGCGAGGTGCTGGTAAAGATCGACGATGCGGACGGCGACCTGCTGCCGGACACCAATGTGACGGTGACGGCTACCATCTCCAGCGAGGCAAACGCCCTGAGCATCCCCCGCGATGCGCTGCACGCGGAAAACGGCAGAACCTATGTCTACAAGGTTGTCAAAGACGGATTGCAGAGGGTTTTTGTGACGACCGGGACCACAAATCTGACCCAGGTGGCGATTCTCTCCGGGCTTGAGGAAGGGGATGTGGTGGCAACGGGGACCATTAGCGGACAGCCTTTGCAAGAGGGCGTTCCGATCAAGGTTGTGCGGTGAGGGTGCTGGCGGGGCTGGCGCTGGCAGCAGCCATGGGGGCGTCCGGGCCGGGCGGCGCGGGACCGCAGCTTGCCCAGGCCAACGCAGCCTTGCAGGCCGGCGAGGCGGACAAGGCGCTGGCGCTGTTGAATCCTCTGGCGCTGCCGGGCGGCAAGGCCGAAGCGTTCAACCTCAAGTGCCGCGTGGAATACACCCTGGAGCAATGGGATCGAGCGGCAAGCGACTGTGAGCAGGCGGTAAAGCTGGACGGGGAGAATTCAGTGGATCACATGTGGCTGGCTCGCGCGCTGGGCGAGAAGGCCAGCCGGGCATCGTTTCTGAATGCCTATTCGCTGGCCAAGCGGGTGCGGGCGGAGATGGAGGAAGCCGTCCGGCTGGATCCACGCAATGCCGATGCGCTGGCCGACCTGGGCGAGTTCTACTACTCGGCGCCCGCGGTGGTAGGCGGCGGAACCGACAAGGCAGAGGGCGTTGCCGCGAAGCTGGAGAAGATCGACCCGGCGAGCGCACACGAATTGAGGGGCCATATCGCCGAGGAGCGCAAGGACTACGGCGCCGCCGAGCGGGAGTTGAAGCAGGCGATTGCGGGGTCGGCGCATCCGGCCTCCCAATGGATGACGCTGGCCGGCTTCTATCGCCACCGCGAGCGCTGGACGGAGATGGAGTCGGCGGTGCATAGCGGAGAAAGCGCCGCGGAGCGGGATAAGCGCGCGGGCGTGGCGCTCTTTAACGGAGCTTTATTGCTGATCAAGACGAACCGGGATCCGGCGCGGGCGGCAAAGATGCTGGAGAGCTATCTGGCGGGCAGCGCAAAGACCGAGGAAGCGCCGGCATTTGTGGCGCACACGGGTCTGGCCCGGTTGAAGCAGCAACTTGGAGATGCGGCGGCGGCCAGCCGGGAACGCAACGCGGCGCTGGCTCTGGCGCGTGAGTACAAGCCGGCTCAGGACTTAAAGCATTGAGGGCAAGAGCAGACGTGAGGAACGGAGACAATCCGCTGAAGGGCTGGGCGGCGCTGCTCTTTGGCGCGGCGCTGGCCGCAGCTCCGGCGCTGGCGCAGGCGCAGGTTTCGCTGGCGACAGTCGTGGACCTGGCGCAGCGCAACTCAAGCGAGGTCAAGCTGGCCGAGGCGGATGTGCAAAAAGCCGCCGCCGCGCTGGCGCAGACCCAGGACGCCTACATTCCCAACTTCGTGATCGGCTCAATGGTCGGCTACTCCCATGGATTCCCCACTGGCCAGCCTTCCGTCGGCAGCGCCACGATGCAATCGCTGGTTTTGAGCTTTTCCCAGCGACAGTACATCAAAGCCGCCAGAATCGGCCTGGACGCCGCCAATCTGAGCCTGAAGGACGCCCGCGAGCAGGTGACTCTGGAGACCTCGACCGCGTACATTGAATTGGACACAGTCAACCGCGAGCTTGAAGCCTCACGCCAGCAGGAAGCGCTGGCCAAAGATCTGGTTCGGATTGAGGGTGAGCGTAGCGAGGCTGGTGTAGACTCGCTGGGCGATCTGCTACAGGCGCAGTTGACGGCCGCCCAATTGAAGCTGAAGCGGATCCATCTTGAAACCCGCGCCGCATTGCTGGCCAAGCAGCTTGCCGTCCTGTCGGATTTGCCGGCGAGTTCCATCTTCACCGACCACGCCAGCATCCCCGAAATCCCCGCGGTGATCGGCGACGAGGCGCCACGCGCTCTCGCCGGAATCGAGGCTGCCGGCGCCCTTGCCCGCTCGAAGGAGTTACAGGCGCATGGGGACGACCTTTCATGGCGCCGGCCCCAGATCGGCTTCGGAGCAGTATACAATTACGACTCGAACGAACTGAACAGCTACTCCACCTACTACTCGAATTTCACCCCGAACAACGTCAGCTTCGGCCTCCAGATCACGGTTCCGTTTTTCGACTTCAGCCTTCGCGCCAAGGCTCGGCAAACCGCCGCCGAAGCACTGCGGGCAAAGGTTGAGACCGAGCAGGCCCAGCACCAGAACGAGGTGCAGATTGCGGAGTTGACTGGCAGCCTGCGCGAATTGGATACCTTGGCGGAGATTGCGAGTCTAAAACAGCAGATCGCCCATGAGCAGCTCCAGGCCGTGCTGACGCAACTGGAGTTGGGCAATGGGGCCAACGCCGGCCCCGGCGCGCCGGCGCAGCTTTCCCCCAAGGCCGAGCAACTGGCCCGCATCGATGAACGGCAAAAGTTCGAGGACGCTCTGGATGCGGGATTCGACCTCAGCAAGGCCCGCCTGAACTTGCTGCGCGCCCTCGGGCACATGGAAGACTGGCTCGACGAACTGCACGGAAAGTAGATCGAAACCGGCCAAGACAATGCTGAAAATGCCGGAATGTTAGAATAGAGGGGATGACTATGCCTTTGAAGACGCTGTTTCTGAATCCACCTTCGTTTGAGAACTTTGACGGCGGCGCGAGTTCGCGCTGGCCGGCCACGCGCGAGATCGAATCCTACTGGTACCCCGTCTGGCTGACCTACCCGGCCGGATTGCTGGAAGGTTCGCGCGTGCTCGATGCTTCCCCGCATCACGTCTCCGCGGATGAAACCATCAAAATCTGCAAAGACTATGAGTTCTTGGTGCTGTTTACCTCCACGATGGGCTGGGAGGGCGACCAGCGGCTGGCCGAGGCCATCAAGGCAGCCAATCCGTTGATTCGCATTGCCTTTGTCGGACCGCCCGTGACCACCTCCCCGGACAAGGCTCTGAACGAGTGCGCGGCGCTGGACTTCATCTGCCGGCGCGAATTCGACTATTCCGTGGTGGAGTTTGCGCAGGGCAAGCCGCTGAACGAGATTCTCGGCATCAGCTACAAGCAGAACGGAAAGATCGTCCACAACCCCGACCGCCCGCAGATCGAGGACCTGGACGCAATGCCCTGGGCCACCAAGATCTATAAGCGCGACATGGACGTGACGCGCTACAACGTGCCCTTCCTGCTGCATCCCTTCATCGCGCTTTACTCCACGCGCGGCTGCCCGGCGCAGTGCACCTTCTGCCTGTGGCCGCAGACGCTGAGCGGACATGCCTGGCGCAAGCGCTCCACCGACGATGTGGCCGCCGAACTGGCATGGGCCAAGCAGAACTTCCCCGATGTGAAGGAGTTCTTCTTCGACGATGACACGTTCAACATCCAGAAGGCCCGGACCGTTGAGTTGTGCGAAAAGCTGAAGCCGCTGGGGCTGACCTGGAGCTGCACCTCGCGCGTGACTACCGACCGGGAGACGCTGAAGGCCATGAAGGAGGCCGGCTGCCGGCTGCTGATTGTGGGCTTCGAATCTGGCGATCCGCAGATTCTCAAGAATGTGAAGAAGGGCGCCACCGTGGAGCGGGCTCGCGAGTTTGCCAAGGACTGCCACGACCTGGGGCTGACCATCCACGCCGACTTCATCCTCGGCCTGCCTGGGGAGACCAAGGAGTCGATCCGCAACACCATCAACTTCGCCAAGAAGCTGGATTGCGAGACCATTCAGGTCTCGATCGCGCATGCCTATCCGGGGACTGAGTTTTATGACTACGCCAAGGCTAACGGCTTCATCAAGAACGCGACAGCGATGATGGATGAAGGCGGCCACCAGATGGCGCATATCGAATATCCCGGCCTGCCCACCGATTACGTGATGGAGATGGTGCACCGCTTCTACGACGAGTATTACTTCCGTCCCAAGGCGGCGTTTCGCGTGGTGTGGAAGGCGTTTGTGAATCGCGATCTGCCCCGGCTGTATGTCGAGGCCAAGGCCTTCCTCAAGCTGCGCGCGCAGCGCAACAAGATGGTGAAGACGGCGCGCGGCAAGCAGGCCGAGCCGCCCGCTCCAGCCAGCGCGAACGCATAACAATTGCATTTTCTCATCCATCGAGGGCGGCGCTATCGCGTCCGCCCTCGACTTCATGAAGCCCAAATCCAAGGAAGTTCAAGATACCGATGGCTCATCGAAGATTGTCATTCTATCGATCCATGATTCTGGTCCTGGTTGCGGTCTGCGCGCCGCTGGGCAATACGTGCCTTGCCAAGGGCATGACCGGCCTTCCACAGCTCTCGCTGGCGCACCTTTTGCCCCTCTTCGCGGCTTCCTTCACTCCCTGGGTTATTTTGGGAATTGCGCTCTTGATCGGCTTCTTCGCCAGTTATCTAACAGCTCTTTCCTGGGCCGATCTGAGTTATGTCATGCTGGCCACGGCCTGGGGTAATGTCCTGGTTGAATTGCTCTCGCATTTCTATCTGCATGAGCCGGTCTCTTCTCAGCGCTGGCTGGGCGTGGCCCTGATCACTCTAGGCGTGGGCTTCGTCGCCCCTGGCCCGTCACGCACCGAGCATGTTGCCACTGAGCCTGCGCTGGTTGAGAAAGGCCCAACGCGATGAATCCCGGCGCCCCTCACGTTCTTCCCCCCAGCTTTTGGGCCACCGCGGCTATGATCGCCGCCGTCGTGCTCAGCTCGACAGCCGGCGAGGTGCTGACCGCCGCGGCCATGAAATCGATCGGCGATCTGGATGAGATTCGCGCCCGCTCCGGACTCAAGGGCGCGATTGTGGCTGTGCTGACCTGCCCGCTCTTCTTCGCCGGCATCTTTTTTATGGCCGTGGCCTTCTTCGCGCTGCTCTTCACCTTGAATCATCTGAACCTTGGCCTGGCCGGGCCTGCCACAGCGTCCCTCACCGTGGTCACCAACGCCATCGCCGCCAAGCTGTTTCTCAAAGAGAATGTGGACCGGCGGCGCTGGACGGCGGCTGTGCTGATCTGCGTCGGGGTGTATTTTCTGGCGCATTGAGCACAGAGATCAGGGGTCAGGGATCAGGGATCAGGGAATAGAAAAGACTCTGCGGCGCTACTCTCTATTCTCGGCTCACATCCAGCGCATCAGTCCTTGCGGCTTCAGGTCGGGAATGAGGATAGCTCGCGGCTCTTCCATGGCCATCGAGAGGGCTTCGGCGGCCAAATGGCCCGAGCGCGCGGCGCTCTCCATCGTCGAGGGCCAGCCGGTCTGCACCCAATCGCCGGCCAGGAAGCAGTTTGGCCAGGGCGAAACGGCGTTGGGCCGCGCGGCGTCGATGCCCGGCGGCACGCCGAAGGTGGCGCGGACTTCCTTCACTAGCGCGGCCTTTTCCAGTTTTGCTTCTTTCACGCGCGGGAAGAACTCGGCCAGCTCGCGGAGGGCCTGCTGGATGGCGGCCTCGCGCGGCAGCGCCGCGAAGGAGCGAGTGGCGCTGACGACTAACTCGATGTAATGCCCAGCGCGCCCTTGCAGCTTCGACTGGTTATACATCCAGTGAATCTCGCGGTCGAGGAGCACGGCGTGTTCGAGTCCCGTGATCTCGCGGTCGAACCAGAGATGCACGCTGCAGATGGGCCAGTGTTCGTGGCGCTCGATCTGGCGGGCCAGCTTCTCCGCGCCTTCCTCGGCGGGCAGATGCGGCAGTAACTTCCGCATCGCCTCAAAGGGCAGGGCAAGAATCACGCAGTCGGAGATTAGCTCTCCGGTGCGGGTGCAAATCATCCACCGTGAGGTTTCTTCATCCCAGGCCGCGCCTTCGACATGGGTGTTCAGGAGCACGCTGCCGCCGCGAGCTTCGAGGAATGGAGTTACATTCGCGTATAACTCGCTCAGCGGGATTGTGCTCATGCCCATGCGACCCGCTTCGGCGGAATTCATGAAGAGTTCGCGGATGACCTTGGCCGCGTAGGGAACGGCAATCGAATCGATCTCGGCATTCAAGGCGCTAGCGATGACCAAACGCCAGAAACGATTGACCGCGCCCTCGGTCTGCTTATGCCGCCTCAGCCAATCTCCCAAAGTCTCTCGCGTGTCCTCCAGCGCCTCCGGCTTCATCATCGCCCGCATTGCCCGGCCCAGAGCGATTTTGTCGGCAAGCGTAAAGGCCCTCGCGTTGAGGAAACTGGGCGCTGAGTGCAGCGGCGCGGGCAGGCGCAGCGGGCCTAGCTCGAACGGCCCCAGCCGCGATCTGCGACCACCGGGTTCGATCATCGTCATCTCGCTGGTCCAGTGGATGCGCTCCGCGACGCCGATGCGGCGATAGAAGCCGATGAGATTGGTGCAGCAGCCGAAGAGGACGTGCTGGCAGTTGTCGATGACTTCATTGACGCCGGGATGCAGATAGGAGCTTGCACGGCCGCCGAGATAGCCGCGCCGCTCGACTAACTGCACGCGCAGCCCGGCCTCAGCCAGGGCGCAGGCCGCGCTCATACCGGCCACACCGGCACCGATGACTGTGGCGCTCTTCTGCGAATTCTGCTCTAATCGACTCATAAAAAGTCTGTCATCCTGAGCGAAGTTTGGCGCGTTCTTTGCGACAAACGGAGCCGAAGGACCTGCGGTTGCATTCGTTCGTGCGTTCAGCGAGCACTCGATGTCCCAAAGTGCTAAGCCAGTCCCATTCGGCTATCGGCTAAGATCTCTGCTGTCCTTCACTTTTTCCACCGGCGAATATACTTCAGCGCCGATAACCCACATTTGAAGAGCCCTACCCCGGAAACCATAGCGAATAGCCATCTGAAGATAACTCCGCCTATCGAATTGTCCAATGTCATCATATTCCAGAACAAAAGACCATTGCTGAGCAAATACACTCCGTTGCTCGCCGAGGAATCACGATCTTCGCCAAGAACCAACGCTGCCAAAACGAAGGCGATCAAGAATAGAGGATAGTTTTCATATCGATCTGATAAATGGATGACATGCGTCACTCGAAGAAATCCGTACACGCAGATTGCGAATGCGGTCAGGAGCACTTTCGACTCCAAAGATAACGGCGGCATTTTCATGGTTTCTCTTGTCCTTTCTCTGCGGGTTCTGGTTCCGAAAAAGCAACCGCAGGTCCTTCGACTTCGCTGCGCTCCGCTCAGGATGACAGCGTTGTGGCGGTGCCATCGTTTTGTAGGCGAATCAATGGTAACTCAACAGCCGCGCCCAGCCCATTCGGGCTAGGCCCACAACGAGAATAGCGAGCTTTTGCGGCATCGGGACGCTTGCGCGGCGGGAGAATACATCGTATTGAGCCTTCTCGATGCGCTTGAGCAGGCCGTGATAGATGGAAACCAGCACCCACAGGGCGGGCCGGCTTTCGCGGTCGATGAGCGGCAGTAACTCCTGCGCTGACTGATAGTACATCTCCGCGCGCAGGGCAATCGCCTCCAGCAGCGCGCGCTCGTTGGCCGCGGGCGGCGTGCCGGCTGCGCGATGCAGCAGTGAATCGAGCGTGACATTGTGGGCTGCCAGATCTTCCAAGGGCAGATAGACGCGATTGCGAGCGGCATCCTCGGCTACGTCGCGCAGGATGTTGGTGAGCTGAAAGGCGATGCCCGTCTCTTCAGCCAGCTTCTCGGCGCCGGGATCGGTGTAGCCGAAGATGCGGATGCTGACGAGGCCCACGACCGAGGCTACGAGATAACAATAGCGGTAAAGACCGGCGAAGGTGGCGTAAGTGTCAGGGACGAAAAGCAGGTCCTTCGACTCCGCTGCGCTTCGCTCAGGATGACAGTCAACAGTAGATCGGTCGAGGTCCATGGTTACGCCGGCGACCAGCTCATCGAGCAGGTTGAGCGGAATCGCGAAGCGCTCGACGGCATCGCGCACAGCCAGAAAGATCAGGTCAGAAGAGTCGCCTCCGTGACAGACGCCGCGCCAATTGTCCTGCCACGCGGCAAGACGGCGGCGGCGCTCCTCACGCGGCAGGGATTCATCGTCGGCCAGATCGTCGGCCTGACGCATGAAGGCGTAGATGGCGCAGATGGCGTTGCGGCGCGGCGCGGGCAAGGCGATGAAGGCGTAGTAGAAGTTCTTGGCCTCACGGCGGGCGATGGCGCGGCACAGAGCGTAGGCCGCATCCAATTTGGGATCGTGCGTCAATCTTCCGCCCCTCGCCTCTGGTTGCCAAGGCGCAGAAAGGGCAGTAGTTTTCCGCTGACTGCGCGCAGCAGCAGGGCCAGTTTTGCGGCCTTCGAGATGGCGGGCCGCGCGCTGAGCACATCGTAATCGCACCGCTCGATGGCGCGCAGAATCTCAAGACCGCCGCGGCTGAAGAGATCCAGATCGATGGCCAAATCGCGGTGAACCTTGCCAATCAGCGGAAGTCCCTGCTCAAAGAGCGAGCGCGTGTAATCGATCTCGCAGACCATCAGGCCGCGGAACTCCGGAGTGACGATGCCTTCGGCAATGTACTCCTCGCTGACGCGAAAAAAGTCCATGTCCTTCTTCGGGATATAGATGCGGCCTCTCTTGATGTCCGCGCGCACATCCTGCCAGAAGTTGGCCAACTGCAAAGCGGAACAGGTCAGGTCGGAGAGACGGACGTTCTCTTCATTCGACTCGCCGCAGGCATAGAGCACCAGGCGGCCGACGGGATTGGCCGAGTTGCGGCAGTAGCCGAGAAGATCTTCCATCGTCTCGTAGCGGGTGACTGTCTGGTCCTGGCGAAAGGCAACCAGCAGATCGGCAAACGGCTCCTTGGGAATGAAGCACTGCTTGATGGTCTCGGCCAGTGCTACGAAGACCGGATGACGCGCGCGGCCCTCGTAGCAGGCATCGAGCTCGCGGCCCCAGATGTCAAGCAGGGCAAGGGACTGCTCAGGGTCGCCAAGTTCGTCACCCAAATCGTCGGAGACGCGGCAGTAAGCGTAGATAGCATGAAAATGCGGGCGCAGATCTTTGGGCAGAAACCATGAGGCGACGTGAAAATTCTCATAGTGCGACTCGGCCAGCCGCTGGCACCAGGCGCGCGCCTCGTCGAGGGTCGGCGCGACCTCGGGAATGGCATAGCTGGAGGGCAGCGATGCCCAGGCGCGTTCAATCACCGCCTGCTTCTCGCGCATCTCCTTGTCTGGTTCTTGAGCTGCCGTCGTCATGGCTTCGCCTCAGGGCACAATGGCCGTCTTGATTTCGCTGCTTCGCTTCATCAGCTTCTGAAAGACGCGGTTGAGTTCGTAGAGATGGGCGTGGCCGGTGATGAAGGCTCCAGCCTGGAAGCGGCCTCCAGCGATGAGATCAAGCGCCTTGCGGCACATAGCCGGGGTGTGGTGGAAGGTGGCGCGCAGAGTGATGTCGGAGTAGTGAATGCGATTGGTGTCGAGCGTGACGTGGGTGCCGATTGCGCAACCGCCGAAGAAGTTGACGGTGCCGCCCTTGCGCACCATCTCGACGGCTTCTTCCCAGGCTTCTGGCACGCCGACGGCCTCGATGGCGATGTCAACGCCGCGATTCTTGTCAGTGAGCGCACGTGTCTCAAGGATAGCTTTGCGAATGTTGGTGGTTTGGACCACGTGGGCCGCGCCCAACTGGCGCGCCGCTTCGACCTGACCGTCGTGCTTGACGATGGCGATAACCTCGCATCCGGCCAGGGCGGCCACGTGGAGGATCATCAAGCCCAGAGGGCCTCCGCCGATGATGGCCACGGTGTCTCCAGGGTGGGGCCGGGAGTCCTCAAAGCCATGCACCGCGCAGGCCAGGGGCTCGGTGAGCGCGGCGTACTCCAGCGCGACGTGATCGGGGATGTGAAGGGTATTCTTGGCCACGATGCGGGCCGGGATGCGGATGAATTCGGCATAGGCGCCGTTGTTGAAGAGCAGATCGTCGCAGAGGTTTTCCTGGCCGCGCGCGCAGAAGTAGCACTGGCCGCAGGGCGCCGAGTTGAGCGCGACGACGCGTTCGCCAGCGGCAAAATCCGTGACGCCTTCGCCGGCCTCGACAACGGTTCCCGCCTGCTCATGGCCAAAGAGGGCGGGAGGAACGATCATGCGCGCATGGTAGCCGCGGCGGAAGACTTTGAGGTCAGTGCCGCAGGTGAGCGCAGCGCCCACCTGGACGACCAGTTCGCCGGCCTCGGCCTTGGGAATGGGAACCTGCTCGATGCGGACATCTTCGCGACCGTGGAGGACCGCGGCCTGCATGGTGCCGCGGTCATGAAGCAGGTGGTGCTCGACCGTTTTGCGGCCCAGGCTGACGGCGGATTCGACCTTCCTGCGGCCCTCGACCACCACCGTCTCGACGGTGTTGAAGCCGACCTCGACCACCGTCTCGACAGTATTGAGGCCTCCCTCGACGACTCTCTCGGCCTGCTTGCGGCCCTCCTCGACAACCGTCTCGACGGTCTTGCGGCCCCGGAGGATCGCGGCTTTTACCGTGCCTGCCATCTCTCTCCTCCCTACTGTGCCCCTGCTCCCGGCACAGGCTCAATCATAATCTTCATCGAGTCGCCTTTGGGTGCCGAGGCAACCTCGATTGCCTTGACAGCCTCTTCAAGCGGAAAGCGGTGCGAGATCAGTTGCGTCAAATCGAAGCCGCTGCGATAGCCGCCGAAGACCAGATCGGTAACCTCATCCAGAATGCGGAACGAGGACGAGTAGGAGCCGAGCAGGGTCTTCTCATCCATGCACACCTGGCCCGGATCGAAGGCGGCTTCGCCGTATTGGGTCTGGGCAAAGAGCATGACCTTGCCGCCGCAACGCACCGCGGCCATGGCGGGCTTGATCAGCGCATTGCCGCCCACGGCGAGAATGACGGCATCCGCGCCGCGGCCTTCGGTCTCGGCCCGCACCCGCTCGACTACGTTCTCCGTGCCGGCATGAATCGGGTGATGCAGTCCGAATTTCGCGGCAACGGCGTGGCGCTCGGGATAGAGATCGGAGGTGAGCACGCGCGCCCCGGTGCGGCGAGCCAGCGCGGCGTGCATCAAGCCGATGGGGCCCTGGCCGATGACCAGCACCGTGTCGTCAGGAGCCAGATTAAGCATCTTCACGCCCTTCAGGACGGTGTTCACCGGCTCAAGAAAGGCCGCCTGTTCAAAGGGGACGCCGCCGGGAATCCGGACGACGGCGCGGCTGGCCGCGATCCAGTCCATCACCCGAATGTACTCCGCGAAGCCGCCGCCTGAAGGCTCAAAACCTGCCGTGACGCCAACTCTTTTGTAGAGCGTGCACTGCGCCGGGGTTCCCTTGCGGCAGTAGTAGCAATCTCCGCAGGGGACGTGGTGGTGAACCACTACTCGCTCGCCGATTTGATAGCTGGTCACACCCTCGCCGAGCCGGACGATGGTTCCGGCCATCTCATGGCCAAAGATGCGCGGGGCGGAGTGCGAGCCGGTATGAATTTTTTTGAGATCCGTGCCGCAGACGCCGCAGGTAGCCACCTTGATCAGCAGCTCTCCAGGACCAATCGCGGGCACGGGCACGGTTTCCACGCGCATATCGTTGACGCCGCGATAGACCGCGGCCCGCATGGCGGCGGGGATTCTCAACTCGATTCGGGGTTCAGCGTTTGTGGTTTGGGTAGCCATTGCGCTTGTCAGTGTGTCCTTGTTCATGCAGAAGATCGAGCAGAGACTCCGCGATGGCGCGGGAAGCCTTCCTGCTATTTTCACCCATCCGCGCGAGTGCGGGCCAGTACCAGGGCCTCAGAAGGGCAAAAACGATGAATCGGGCCAGCTTGAAATGGCCAGCGGGAGAGATAAAACGATTGAAATCAGGAAGTTGGTCGTTGTAGCCGTCGCTGATCCCCTTGGTGCAATAAAAAGGGATGCCGCGCATGGCTGCCAGGCGGGCAATCGCGGAGGCCTCCATATCGACGAGCGCGGCCGAGTAGGTGGCTGCCAGACGCTTCTTCTCGGCCACATCCGCGACCTTCGTGCTGGTCACCAGCCAGCAGTCATTTGGGGGAGAAGCGGCAACAAAGCGCTCCCCGGTGCGGGCATCGATGATGGTGGAGACATCGCAGGCCTGGCCGGGCGCAAGCCCCTCCCGCAAGGCTCCCGCCCAGCCGGTGGTGATCGCAAAGTCAACTTCCCCGCTCTTCTCGACTTCAACAAAGGCCTGCGTGGCAGCGGCGACGCCGGCTCCGGCGCAGGCAGCAATCCACTCGCCGCCGTCGAAGCTCCTGCGCCAAAGATGGACGCCGTTGGCGCGAGAGTGACGCCAGCCGCGAACGAGCGGCCTCAGTTCGGCGGGCATGGCGGCGATGATGGCGATGCGGGTCATCTTTGGGTCAACCGGTTCAGAGTAGCATGTGGCCGGCGCCCGATGTCGAGGTGACTTCGCGGCTGGAAGTACGGGATTCCTTGGCGGTTTATTTTTCCGCTTCGCTGGGCTGGCCGGCGACTTGCAGGTAGTTCTTCACGCCGAAGACGCCTGAGACGCCGTTGGCGCGCATGAAGGCGGTGTCCTTGTCGGCCTGCGAGTCCACCACACCATACAGTTCGACATGGCCGTTCTGCACCGAGATGCGGATCGGCTTGGCGGGATCGACGGCGTATTTGTTCAAAGACATGTAGCCGTAGACAGCACGCGCTACCTCAAAGCGTATGCGATCGTCCATGATGGAGGTGGGATCGACCTCGATCTCGCCCACCACATCCTTGACGCCGGGATAGGTCGAAACCAGAGCCAGGGCAGAGTCCTTGTCCACGTCGGTGCGGGCGTGGCCGCCCACGGTCACCACGCCGTGATCGACGCTGACGGTGATGGAGTTGAAGGCATTGCCGTAGCCGACACGATCGTAGGCCAACTTCTCGACCAGTTTAGCCAGTAGTTCCTGGTCAGGAACGGTTGGACCCGCAACCTCGATCAGGTTGCGCACGGCGGTGACGCCCCTGGCTCTGCGCACACGCTTCTCGGCGTCGGCCTTGTACTCGTAGAGGTCCACGGTTCCGGTGAGGGTGGCAATGCCCTGCTCCACACTCACCTTCACGTTGTTGTATTGCTTCTTGTCAAGCCGGGCCGCGGCGGCGCTGGACGCCGGATTATCGGTTTGCGCGGACGCTGCCGCGCCGGAAGTCTGCGCCCGGCCGGCTGCCAGAGAAGCCTGGGGAAGGCTCAGAATTACTGCTGTGAGCGTCGCCGCAAGCAGCGCGGCGCGGGGATTGCTCATCGTCCAGGTCATGATTCTCATTCCTCCTCGTGTAACAAACACGGTCGTTGCGGCAGCCGCGGATTCTTGGGGTAAGCCTGGGTTGGTTTCGCGCGATCCGATTGCTAACGGCCTGCCATTCGCTGGTATAGACACGGATTTGCGGGAAAGGTTACGGAGGGCCGGGGTTGAGGTTCGAGGCTTCCCGCCTTTTCCGCGATGAGACCGCGGAAAGGATGGGCCACCCAGCGCTTTTCCTGATCCCTGATCCCTGTTCCCTGATCCCTGACCGCTTACTTGTATCGGCGGGTTGCTTTTAGAACCACGGAGAAGACGCCGGACTCGTCACGGGCTATCAGCAGGGAGACATGGCGGTTGATGGCTACTTCGGCCTGGATGAGCTGCTGGCCGGTGGTGTTGACGTTGGTGGCGTAAGTGAGAGTGAGGTCGCGGCCCACCTGCTCCTCAACGATAATGCGGGAGGTGGAGTTGCCCAGAGCGCCGAGATAGTTGGGGTCCACCTTGACGGATCCCGCGCCGAAGAGCTTTTGCACGCGCGTGCTGACGGTGGCGTTGAGAGCGCCGCCGAGCAAGGCGTCGGTGGTGGGGTTGGAGAGAGACTGCTGCTGCTGCTGGGTGTAGATGCGCTGCTGGCTCTCGGTGCGGCCCAGGGCCAGCAGAGCGACCACGTCGGCCTCCGGCAGCGGTGGATCGGAGCGGTAGGTGACCGCCATCTTCTCCGGAGTACCGTGCAGGCCGAGGGAGATGTCATAGTCCTCGACGCGGGCGGTGGCGCTGACGTCGATGTTGGGTTCAATGCGAACGGGGTTGGTAAAGTTGATGTCTCCGCGCTGCAACTCGTAGCGGGTTCCGGCGATGATGCCGCTGCCCTCGGTGATGGAAACGCGGCCCAGCAGCGAGGGCGAGGCCACGGTTCCGCGCAGGCGGAGATCGACATTGCCGGCCAGCTTGGCATAGGCGTTCTGGAAGTTCAACTGCGGCGAAGAGGAGAAATGCACATCGAGGCGAATGTGGTTGGACGGTGCGTCAGGGGGAGCGAGGGCCTCGACGGCATTCGCCTGCGCGGCCAGCGCGGCCATGTCCAGGTCGGGGCTTAAGGTGAAACGAGTGATGAGCACGTCGCCGGAGAGCAGCAGGTTATTATCGAGCCCCTGCAGATGAAGCGTTGCATCGGCCAGGGAGCTGACCCCTGGCGGGTAGCGAATGCGGATTCCCGCTCCGGTGGCGGTGAGATTGGCAAAGATGCCGTTCTGGTAGGCCAGATAGCCGGTAACGCTCAACTGTCCGCCGCCGCTCATGGCGGTCAGCGACTTGACCTCCAGCCGGTTCTGATTGAACTCGAGAGTTCCATGCAACTGGCTCAGGCCGTTGGGCATGTCTTCGAGCGCCAGCGAGCCGTTCTGGAAGTCGATGCTGCCGCGCAGGCCGGGATTCATCAGCGGACCGTGCGCCTCCACCTGGAAGGTGGTGTTTCCACTGGCTGTCAAGTCGGAGTCCAGCGTCTCGGCTATTTTCAAATTGATCGCCCCGTTGGCGGCAAAGTCCAGTTCGTGCTTGTCCTTGAGCGAGAGACTTCCCTGGGCGCGCAGATCGGTTTCTTCGCCGGTGACGTGCAGCGGGCTGAGATGGATGAGGGAGTGGTCAAGCGTGGCATGAAGGCCACCCTCGCTTTGCAGATGAATGCCGGCGACAGTGACCGCCAACTGAGCTAGCGAGGCCTCGCCGCGAAACTCATCCGGGCGCGCCAAAGGCCCCTCCAGGGTGACCGTTCCAGCCAGCGCGGACTCCCCGCTGAGGCCCTGGACATGGGCCAACTTGAAGAGCGCATCGACGTTGAAGCGTGAAAAATCGATCTTGGCCTGGGTGGCATAGCCGCCGGTGAGCGCCGTCTGGCCGTGCGCGGTCAGCTCGGCAGCATCGAGCCGGGTTGTCAGGTCGTAGGTGACGGCGCGGTTGGCGGTGTGCGCTGTCAAATTCATATCGCCCAGCGAGTCTCCGCCCAGCGCCAGGCCTGTCAGAGAGGCGCGCGCCTCAAGGCGCGGGTCATCGAGCGTTCCCGATCCCTCCACTGAGAGACCCAGTTTGCCGGCCACATTCAGACCGCGGTTGCGCAGCCATCCTATGCGGGCGACGTCGATTCCCACGCCATTGGCGTTCAAATGAAAGCGGCGGGATTGGAGGTCATAGCTGCCCGTGGCCGCGATTTTGCCGGCATCTTCGCTCATCGTCAGTGAGGTCAGGCTGACCATCTGGTTGGCGATCTTGCCCTGCGCATGAATGCGCGACACGGGCTCTCCAAAGACGCTTCCTTTATCGAGTTCAACCCAACCGGAGCCGTCCAGCGCATGGAGAGATCCATCCACCTGAATCTGGGCACTGAGCACGCCGGCCACAGGCAGGTCCTCGCCGGTGAACGGCCGCAGATCGTCCACGCCGACCTGGCCGGCATGGAGGCGGAGATGCAGCACGGAATTGCTGTCGAAGGATGGAACGGGCTCTGGCGGGCGCCCCGCGCCGGCCGGCGCCGCGGCCAGGCTGCCACTCAAGGCGACCTCGGCGTTCCCGCGGCGCAACAGGGCGTGGGCAATGTCAATCCGGGCTGCCGAGTAGCTGCCGGTTGCCTCGACCGAATCCAGCCGGACAAATTGGGGCTGGCCGGCTGCGGCTGTGGACAACGCCGGAAACTCGACGGCCATCTGCGTCGCCTTCAAATTGCCGGCAAGATGCGGATCGACAAGAGAGCCTGTCCATGATCCATGCAGAAAATCAACCCGCCCGGCGAGAGCCACCGGCAAGGCCGCGCTTCCGGCTTTTCCGTTGCGGTTCAATCCCATATCGCGCAGGACGGTATCGAAGTCGCCAAGGTCCTGCGAATGGAAGTCGACGGCGAAGGCCGAGGGACTGGTGAGCGGATAGGCGCCCAGGTGGCCGCGGGCCTCCAACTGACTGGCGGGCGTATTCAGCTCCAGCTTGCGCAGATCGACCGCGCCGTCTCTCTGGGTGTAGGTGGCATCGACGACGCCGCTGGCGGGCACTTTACCTGGAGCAGCCTGGGCAGGTGGAGTGAGCCTCAGCAAGGCGGCCACTGAAAGTGTGCGATCGTCGCCCTTGATCCAGAGCGCGGTAGCAGGTCCGTTGAGGCGGGCGTCAAAACCAAGATGCTGGAAGGGCCGCTCGGAGACCATCTCCAGCAACGTATCCAGGGCAACGTCCTTGAATTGAGCCGTTACCTTGCCGTTGACCGGGATGGTGATTTCGTCCGCGAGCGGGACGCGGCGGGCGGCGCGCGATTGGCCGCTCTCCGGGGCCGGCGGCGCGGGCAGCCAGTGAACCAGCGAGAGGTCGCCATCAATCTGGCCTCCCTGGCGGAGTCGAAGAGCAATTGAGGTGATCAGCAGTTGTTCGGGATCGGCATGAAGATGAGCATCAAGCCCAAATCCGGTGGCGACAACACCGGTGCCGATGTAAGAGCCGCCATCGACGTGAACGCCGCCATCCAGGCGGAAGGTTCCCGCTTCTCCGGCTCCGTAGAGATCGAGATGCGCGATGCCCTCAGGCGCAAAAGGATAGCCCGTCATGGAATCGAGCAGGCGCATATCCAACTCGCCCACGGCCCTGCCCTGCCAGCGGGGATGGGAAAAGTCATTCAGGGAGCCGGAGATTTCCAGTGTGCGGTCCTTGACGTTGCGGCCGCGGGCGGTGACGCGCAGGGAGTGAAGGACCGCGGATGTGCGCGTCAGATCCAGCGTGGCCTGCATAAATCCCTCCACCTGCTGCGGCTGCGCCTTTCCCACCGCGGCTGCCGCGCCGCGCGTGAGCTTCAGATCGCGGACCCCGGCCTCGACGCGATAGGACTCCTGGCCCCCCGCCTTTGCGCCGGAAGAACCGCCCAGGAATGGAATGCCCGGGATGTATGTCATGCGCAGGGATACGTCGCTGGCGGCAAAGTCAAGCGGGATGTGCCGGTCCTGGAAGTCGAAGGCGGCGGCGCGATTCTCGTAGTCCAGAACGCCCTCTTCCACCACAATGCGCCCGGTCTGCAAATCGAAGATTCTGTCGATCGCGGGCTTGCCCTGCCTGCTTCGATTGCGGGGATGCGGCTGGTTGGTCGAGCCGTCGGGGTAGACGATCAGGTGCAGTTGGGGACGGGAGATTTCCAAATCGCGCAACAGGATGCGCGGGCTCCAGAAATCCAGGATGCTCAGCCGGACGCGCAGGTTTTCCACCTGGGCGTAAGGCGCCTCGCCGGGAGCTTCAAGGCCGTGCAGAACCAGCCCGCCCGCATCGGCTTCAAGATTGGACAGATGCCAGTGAAAGGTGCCGATCTCGGCGCGCCCGCCGGTGGCCGTTTCCAGCTCACTCGCAAGGCGCCGCCGGACCAGGTTTTCAAATCCAACCGAACTGGCCCAGAGATAAAGGCCCAGGAGAGTGAGCGCCAGCAGCACTAGTCCGCCGGCTAGCGTCAAAGGAAGATGGCGGAGGAAGAAGCGGCGCAGGCGGCTCGGTCTTGGCGGCTCCGCCGGGGCGACCGGCTCAGGCGCAGCCGGATCAGAGGTTCCGGTTGGGATGGGAGGCGTGAATTCGGGCTCGCTCATGCGCCTCCTTTCCCTGCCCCGCCCTGGGTTTCAGGGGTTTCGAAGGCCGGATCGAGTATTTCCACGTTGCCCTGCTTGCGCAGGTTCTTGAGCCAGTCACTGAAGAGCACGTTGACCTGCCGCTGAAGCAAAATCTCTTCAATGCGCGGGGCCACCTCGTCCAGCGGCGGAATCGTTTCGCCCGGCGCGTACTGCGGCAGCAGGGTTTCGCGGTAGTAAGTTTTGATCTCCTCCGGAGCAATACTGATTCCCAACCGGAAGCGCTCTTCAATGAAGCGAAGAATCACCAGCCGGTAGCGGACATAGCTTTCAACGCGCTCTGAGGTCAATCCGTGCGCGGCCAGAAAGGCCTTCCATCCCTCCTCCGAGGCGCAGTTGAGGTGAACGCAGGCGGGCACCTGTTTGCGAATCTCCAAGAGCCGGGCATCGACCTCGGCTTGCGAAGGCTGTGCGGCCTGCGCGTCCTCCTGGCGAATCTGCTGCTGGATGAGGGCGCGGCTGATTAACTGATCCAGGGCGAGCTTTGGAGTGAGATCGCCGAGTCCGGTCCGGGCGGGGTCCAGCACCGCCAGCCGCATCTCATCGTCCACGTCGCTGGCCAGAATCGCCTGGTTGTTCACCACGGCGACCACCCTGTCGAGGACGATGGCGTTGGACGGCGGAGGCGCCTGGGCCTGATTCTGAGCCACTCCCGAAGCAGCTCCAGCGGCGGCCAGGCACGCTGCCATGGTCCACACGCGGACGCTTCCGGGTATGCCCTCGAGCCGAATTGGATTCCGTTTGCGCATCAGAAGCTCTGCCCCAGGCTGAAGAAGAAGTTGAAGTGGCCGCCTTCGCCGTGGCGCGGGCTCAGATCGAACGAGGGCACGTTGGGGATGGTGCTTGGCGCTTTGAGCGAGTAATCGGTATTGATCGGATAGATGGGCGGATTCAGGTTATAGCTGAAATCAAAGCGGAGCGGCCCCACCGGCGTATGGTAGCGCAAACCGAGGCCCGGGGTGTGCGAGAAGTAATTGAAGCTGCACTTTCCCTGCTGGCCGGTCGAAGAGTAGGCGCCGGAAGGGCTGTAACCAGTGGGAGGCGGGCCTGTAGAGGCCAGAACCTTGCAGTTGTCGCGCAGCGGTTGGCGAACCCGGAGGGCGCTGGCCCAGGCATCGCCGGCGTTGGTGAAGACGTTGCCCATATCGTGGAAGAGCACAAAACTGAGCGTGTCGCCAAACCAGGGAAGCACGGGCGGCGGCAGGCGCAACTCGGTGCTCTCGACCAACGCACCCGCCCCGCCGATAGGGAAGCCCGTCTCAGGGTCGCGCGGCCCTGCCGAGTTCTGGCTAAAGCCCCGCAGCGAAGTTGCCCCGCCAGAATAGAGCCGCTCGGGCAGAGGAATCAGTTCGTCTTCCAGGTTGCCAAAGGCCCGCTCCTGGCCGTAGCGCGTGTTGCGAGCCAGGACGAAGCGGCCTTTGTCGAAGCCGTAATAACTGGAATTCGAGAGATCGAGGCGATTGAATTCGACCTGCGCGCCAAAGCCCTCCGCGGAGAGGAAATCCTGGAAGCTGGTGTAGGTGCCCCGATGGGCATCGAGGGGCGAGTCGCGGGTATCGCGAATCCACGTCAGCGCCGGACCCGCTACGCGCACTGCCGTTGACAACTGCTTGATCGCCCCTGGGTAAACCTGAAGACTGTTCGCATCCACCTTGACCCGGCGGAAGTCGAATTCATAGACGAGAGTATTGGCTCTGGACAGGCGGGAGCCCGGGGTTTCGAAGTGTTCGGTCCAGCGCATCCCGGCCTCCAACTTGGAAGCCACGTAGGTGCTCACATCAAGGCTGTTGGCGTAACCGCCGGACCAGGTCAGCCCGAGGTTCCGGTTGCCCTTGAAGTGCGGGTTCTGGAAGAGCAGGTCGATCTTCTGCTCCAGCAATCCGTAGGTGCCGCGCAGCGAAACCGACTGCTCCCGTCCAAAAAGATTGTTGCGGGTAATGTCCAGAAGCCCACGCGGGCTGACCCCCGTCTTTCCGTTTGGGTTGCACGGGACGCCACCGGCATTGGCGCCGGCGCAGTTGTTTTGCGGTGTGCCGGTCTGGGCTTCGAGACCCAGGCCATAGGTCAGGGCCCAGCGCCGCGCCTCCGCCGCCTGCAACAACACGGTCTTATAGGTCTCCCCCCCGGCCGGGTTCTCGATGGCCGTATCGACCTCGCTGAAGAGGGCAAGGTCGTAGAGGTTGCGCTGCGTTTCCATCAGCGCCGTCTCGTTAAGCGGATCCCCCGGATGCAGCGTAATGGCCTTGGCTACCGTCTCCGGGCGCGTGTAATGCAATCCGGTCAGCAGCACCTTGCGCACGAAGATCTGCCGGCCCTCGGTGATGTGAAAGACCACGTCCACCTTGTTCGCATCCGCCGGCTCAATCTGCTGGCCTACCTCCACCCGCACCTGGTTGAAACCACGGCTCATATAGTTGGTCAGCAGCCCGTCCCGATCCCCGGCCAGGTTCCCGGAGGAAAGCAGTTGCCCGGCCACAGTATTCAACTGCGGCGTCAGCGCGGCCGCATCCACGTGCTCGTTTCCTTCCAGGCGCACCGTGCCGACACGCAGTTGCTTGCCTTCCTCGATGCGATAAACCACCGTGAGCGGAGCGGTCTTTCCCGCTTTGGTCTCTCCCGCGCTGGTCTCGGAGGTGATTCTTGCCTTCGAAAAGCCGTTGTTCTGGTAGACGGCCTGCAATGCGCTGATGTCGGCGGAGACCAGCGCCTGGCTATAGGCGCCGTGGCGGTCGAGAGCATCGGCGGGATGCACGCTGAGCATCTTGACGAGCGTTGCGGAGTCAAAATAGCGGTTTCCCTCCACCGAGACGCCCGCCACCCGTCTGCGCAGCCCCAGACGCACCTTGTAGAGGATCGTCACCTGGTCGGCGTTGGAAGTCTTCTCTTCATGCTCCACCTTCGCATCGAAATAGCCCTGGCGTTGGTAATAGTCCCTCAAGCGGCGATTGCCCTCGTTCAGCAGGTCCTCGTCCACGCTGCCCTCCTCGAAGATCGGAATCATCCGGCGGAGGTTATCCGGGTCGATGCTTGCTCCCTCGACCTGCACCTTGACGACCGGCCCCCGGTTGGCGGAAAACCGGTAATTGACTCTTTGCGTCTGAGGGTTGAACTCCTGGGATTCGAGCTTGATCTCAGCTTCCAGCCGCTCCTGGCCCTGGTAATACTTGAGCACTCCGGCCAGGGCCCGGTTGCCGGTTTCGCGGTCCACGAACGCGCCGGCTTTCAGGTGCGCATGGGACCGGAAGGCCTCCCCGCTCATGCCAGGGTCGCCTGTCACCTCCAGGGCGCCCACGCGCGCCTGCCGCCCGGAGACGACGTGAAAGGCAATGTCAACGAGTTGCTCCCCTGGATGTGCTGACAGGGTATTGGTAATCACCGGCAGGTGGAAGCCATTTTGCGCCAACGTGGCGCGCATCTGTTCCAAGGCCATATCGAGTTTGGCCGGGGTAAAGCGGGTGCCGGGCGTCAGTTGGCTGGCGCGCTCCAGTAGAGTATTGACCGCAACCCCCTTGGCCCCGTCCACGCTTACCGTGCCGATGAAGGTGCGCGGGGTCCCTTGAAAAACCAGGGCAAGGCCATCCTGATCGCGCTCACCGTCCACCTCAAGGGTTTCAAATAGACCGGTGGAAAAGAGCTGGCGTAGGCTTTTCTCGAGGTTTTCTCGGCTCAGAGGTTCTCCCTCGGCCTGGGCCAGATGGCCGGAGAGCGGGGTCAGGCGCCCGGCGGAAACGCCTTCGAATGAGATGCGCCGCACTGGCAGGCCGTCCCACTGGCCGAGGGAAACAGAAGTAGCCTCCGGCAAATCAGCCTTCACGCCGGGACTGGTCGCGCCGGCTGGGCCGCCTTGGCCCCAACAGCCGATTCCGCCCGAAATCCCGAAGACGAGAAGCCCGCCCAGGAGAATGCAGTGAACCGGCCGCTTGTCGCATTGCCACCCCTGCATTGCCTTCAAGACACTCTCTCCGCACAGGAGTCAAAGGTCAGGGTGCTGTCGTCAGGGTTCTTTGAACTCTGATACCTATCCCCGATTCCCTCTTCCCTTCTCTATACTAACGAGGAAAGACGCCCAGTGGAGCGGCAGCGGATCTGGATTGAACCGCCTGCGCACCGCAGCTCCGTTGCCTGATGCCGGCTTATCCCTGCTTGGGGTTCCTCCGTACGCGCGCTATATGGCTCACTTTGTCTTTGGTTTGGCCGATAGATCCCAGGAGCAGCGGTGCATTCCGCTGGTGACGGGAGGTCATCCGGCTCGTCTGTCTCTGGTTGTTCCCTTATGGTTGGAGGATTCCACGGTTCAGGCACGGGCCTGCGTTTTCCTCAAGAGGCCAGCGCCGCGGCATTGAGCCGGGAACCTCACCAAGTCTTTCACCGTAGACTGGAGGTGTCAGCGCTTTACGGAAGGAGGAAAGGCCGCCGGAAGCAGGCCTTTTCCTGAAACTTTTCGAAGCCTGCGTGGTCTAATGAAGATAAGCTGATACGAGGACACTCAATGTCAAACCAGGAACCCGTCCCGCCCTCCCCCCAAACTCCTTCCGCAAAGGATTCCGCAGGCTTGCGCAGAATTGCTGTCCTGCCGGTCAGAGATACTGTTCTGTTTCCCCACGCCGTGTTGCCCCTGACGGTAGGCCGGGAGAGTTCCATTCAGTTGATCGAGTCGCTGGGCGAGGAACGAGCCATTGTGGTGGCGGCCCAACTGGATCCGCGGCTGGACTCGCCCAAGCCGGCCGACCTGCACGCGGTGGGGACGCTGGCGACGGTGCACAAGGTTGTGCGCATGCCCAACCAGAGCCGTTTTGTCTTCACCGAGGGAACGGAGCGGGTTCGTCTGGTGCGCTTCTCGCAGACCGAGCCCTTCATGGTGGCCGAGATCGAAGTGATCGAGGACACCGAACCGGTGGCGACTGCCAGTTCAGAGGCGCTGGTCCGCAACGTCATTGGGCAATTCCAGCAGATTGTCTCCGACTCCCCGACGCTCTCCGATGAGCTGCGGACGATTGCCGCCAATATCGAGGAACCCGGCCGCCTGGTGGACTTTGTCGCCTCTTCACTCCCCTTCCTGACTACCGACGATAAGCAGCAACTTCTGGAGACGGCCAGCGTCGTGAACCGGCTCGAGCAACTGAATCAGCATCTGGCCAAGGAGATCGAGGTGCAGCAGTTGCGCGCCAAGATCCAGACCGAGGTACAGGATCAGGTGCAGCAATCGCAGCGGGACTACTATCTCCGCGAACAGCTCAAGGCCATCCAGAAGGAGTTGGGCGAGCAGGACGATGGCCAGCGCGAGACCGACGAGCTGCGCAAGAGGATCGATGCGGCCGGAATGCCGGAAGACGTGAAGAAGGAAGCCCTCAAGGAGCTGACGCGCCTCTCGCGCATGTCTCCCATGGCCGCCGATTACTCGCTCACCCGCAATTACATCGAGTGGCTGGCGATCCTGCCCTGGGCAACAAGTTCCGGCTCGAAGATCGACATCGGCAAGGCCAAGGAGATTCTCGACGAGGACCACTACGAACTGAAAAAGGTGAAGGACCGCATCCTCGACTACCTGAGCGTTCTCGAACTGAAGCCGGACATGAAAGGGCCGATCCTGTGCTTTGTGGGACCGCCGGGCGTGGGCAAGACCAGCCTGGGCCGGTCGATTGCGCGCGCCCTGGGACGTAAATTCCAGCGCGTCTCGCTGGGCGGCATGCACGATGAGGCGGAGATTCGCGGCCATCGCCGCACCTATATCGGCGCGCTGCCGGGGCAGATCATTCAGAGCATCCGCAGAGCGGAAACCAACGACCCGGTGATCATGCTGGACGAGGTGGACAAGCTGGGACGGGATTTCCGCGGCGATCCGGCCTCGGCGCTCTTGGAGACACTGGACCCGGAGCAAAACAACACCTTTCGCGACAACTACCTTGACGTGCCCTTTGATCTGTCGAAGACCTTGTTCATCTGCACGGCCAATATGCTGGACACGGTTCCGCCGCCGCTGCTGGACCGCATGGAGCTGATCTTCCTGCAGGGCTACAGCGAAGATGAGAAGATGCACATCGCCTTCCGTTACCTGATTCCCAGGCAGATAAGGGAGAACGGCATCACGCCCGAGCAGATCGAGTTTCCCGAGGATGCGGTGCGCTACGTGGTGCGCCACTACACGCGCGAGGCCGGCGTGCGCAAGCTTGAGCAGACGCTGGGTACTGTCTGCAGAAAACAGGCGCGGCGCGTGGTCGAGGGGCACAAAGAAAAGCTCATCGTGACCCGCGAAACGCTCAAGGAGTTTCTGGGCGGCATTCAGGTGCGCGTGGACACTGAGGTTGCCGAGCGCGTGAAGCGCCCTGGCGTGGCCGTGGGGCTGGCCTGGACGCCGGCCGGAGGCGACATTCTCTTCATCGAGGCCAACAAGATGAAGGGCAAGGGGAACTTCGCCATGACCGGGCAGATCGGCGAGGTGATGCAGGAGTCGATGCAGGCCGCGCTGACCTGGGTGCGCTCGAATGCCTCCAGCCTCGGGCTGGCCGAAGACTTTACCAAAGAGATCGACCTGCACATTCACGTCCCCGCCGGAGCGATTCCCAAGGACGGACCTTCGGCAGGCGTGACGATGGCGACTGTTTTGGCGTCGCTCTTGACCGACACGCCAGTGCGCCCGCTGACGGCGATGACCGGCGAGATTACGCTTAGCGGCAACGTGCTGCCGGTGGGTGGCATCAAGGAGAAGTTCCTGGCCGCGCGCCGCGCCGGAATCCAAACCATCATCCTGCCCGCCGA
>Ga0302189_10000474_pt1 | contig 35041 bp, 26 predicted proteins | sample II_Bog_E2_2_FD_194551 | JGI IMG/M metagenome (GOLD analysis project Ga0302189, IMG submission 194551) | Peat permafrost microbial communities from Stordalen Mire near Abisko, Sweden - II_Bog_E2_2 | ecosystem: Environmental > Terrestrial > Soil > Wetlands > Peat | place: Sweden: Abisko...
ACGCGGATGCTCCTGGTCCTCGATCACCTCCACCACCTTGGGAATCACGTCGCCGCCGCGCTCCACCTTCACCCAGTCGCCCAGCTTCAGCCCCAGGCGCTCAATAAAGTCCGGATTGTGCAGCGTGGCGCGGCTCACCGTGGTGCCGCCGATGAAGACCGGCGTCAGTTCTGCCACCGGCGTCAGCTTGCCGGTGCGTCCCACCTGCACGGTAATCGCGGTCATCTGCGTTACGCCGGACTTGGCCGTGAATTTGTAGGCGATGGCCCAGCGCGGCGCGCGGCCCGTGTAGCCGAGGCGCTGTTGCGTGGCCTGCGCGTCCACCTTGAAAACTACGCCGTCAATCTCGTAGCCCAGCGCCGAACGCTTCGCCTCGGCGTCGTCGATGAACGCCGTCATCTCCTCTACGGAGGTCACCAGCTTGCGGTGCGCGTTGACGCGGAAGCCGAGCGAAGCCAGCGCATCCAGCGTGGCGCGCTGTCCCTCTGGCCAGAAGTCTCCATCCACGAGGAGAAAGTAAGCGTAAACGTCGAGGCGCCGGTTGGCCACAATGCTCGGCTCCAGCGTGCGCAGCGTTCCGGCGGCGGCGTTGCGTGGATTCACAGCGGCGGGAAGGCCCTGCTGTTCGCGCTCCTCGTTCAATCGTTCAAAAGCGGCCTCGGGCATCACCGCTTCGCCGCGCACTTCGAAGGCCTGCGGTAGGCCGGCCTTCTTCAGCTTGTCCGCCGAAACCGTGAGCGGCACGCTGCGGATGGTGCGAATGTTCGAGGTCACATCCTCGCCGATTTGGCCGTCTCCTCTCGTAATGCCGGTGACAAAGCGCGCGCCGCCATTCGGAGTGGGCCCGTAGCGCAAGGCCACGCTCAGGCCGTCCATCTTGAACTCGGCCACATACTCGACAGGCAGGTTGCCGGCCAGTTCGCGCACGCGTTGGTCCCATGCGGCCAGTTCCTCTGCGGAGTAGGCGTTGTCCAGGCTCAGCATGGGCCGCGAGTGCGCCACCTTCTTGAAGCCCTCGGCAGGCTTGCCGCCCACGCGCTGCGTCGGCGAGTCGGGAGTCAGCAGATCCGGGTGCTCTTGCTCAATGCGCTTCAGTTCGTTCATCAGCGCGTCGTACTGGGCATCGGTGATCTCCGGCGTGTCCAGAACATAGTAAAGGTGCTCGTGGCGGCGCAGTTCTGCGCGCAACTCTTCGGCGCGCTCGGCCGGATTCAAGGGTGGGGTTTCAATTTCGCCCATGGAGGGGATTATAGGAGGCCACGGCGTGGGTCAGGATAGTATGGTTGGCAGAACGCCATGGAACCTGTCACCCACTTTCTAACCGGAGCCTGTATCGGCCGCGCAGGGCTGAACCGCAAGACGGCCTACGCCACCGTGGCTGCCGTCCTCGCCGCTGAAGCCGCTGACATCGACATTTTGTGGGGCCTGGCCGGGCCGGTCGAGGAGTTGAAGCACCATCGCGGCATCACTCACACCTTCCTGGCTGCGCCGATTGTGGCCGGAGTGGTGGTGGGCGCTGTGTGGCTCTTCGATTACTTGCGAAAACGTCGCCGAGCCGCAGTTCTCCGTAAGATTAAAGCGCCCACGCGGTCGGCGGATGCTCCTGTTCCCAGGGAGCCGCAACCGATCCATTGGGGCTGGCTCTATCTAACGGCCTTGATCGCCGCTCTCAGCCACCTGCTGCTCGACTGGTCCAACAACTACGGCCTTCGCCCCTTCTTTCCATTCAACCCGCGCTGGTATGCGGGCAGCTTTGTCTTCATTGCCGAGCCGGTGCTGTGGGCGCTGTTTTTCCTCGCTTTGGTCGTGCCCTGGCTCCTGGGGCTGGTGGGCGGGGAAATCGGCGCACGGCGCACCCCGTTTCGCGGACGGGGCTGGGCGATTTTCGCGCTCTCCGGGATGGTTCTGCTCTGGGGCTGGCGATGGGCAGAGCACGCGCACGCGCGGGCGCTGGTCGACAACACGCAGATCGCCGCGGCCCCTGTGAAGCGCGTTGCCCTGGAACCTTATCCCGTCGATCCCTTCCGCTGGCACGCGATTCTCGAAACTGCGGATTTTTACCAGACCGCCGAAGTGGACACTCTTACCGGCTCCATCGAGACCGATCCCACCGACGATGTGTTCTTCAAGCCGCCAGTGACCGCGGCCACTCAGGCCGCCAAGCGCACCCCGCTGGGCCAGGTCTATCTGGATTGGGGAACATGGGCCGTGGTGCGGGACGCGGGACAAAAGCCAGTGCCCGGCTTTGACCCTCCGCAGCTAGCGCCGGGTCGAACCTGGACCACGGTCGAGTTCACCGACCTGCGCTTCGCCTACTCGTTTCTGGGCGCGGGCAGGGCACCGGAGCGTTCGCCGCTGGGTGGATGGGTCTACATTGTGGACGGCCGCGACGATGCCGGCGAGGGAATGGGCGGCCGGGTGCAGCGCTAGAGCGGTTCCACAATTGCTGTACCCCGAAACCACCTCTGCTGAGTGGCCTTTTCCTTAAGAAAAGGCCACCTTGCAATGAACTCGTAAGGGCACGTGAATTGTGGAACCGCTCTAAATTCGCCGCACCCGGCTGGACCGGCATTCGACCTTGTTATTGCGCCGCCCGTTGAGCGTCCCGCAATTCGTTCAGAGTTGGCTGTGCGGGAAAGTGAAAGTTCTGGATCGTCAGGCTGGTTTGCAAGCGGCGAATTGCTTTGTATTGAGTAAAGGTGACAGGCGTGCCGGGGTCCAGCATCCGCACAGCGCCACCCACGCCATCTCTTCCCCGGTAGGAAGTGAACCCAAAATCCCGCACGGGAACGATATGCATCTCTCCAGGGTTGCCTTCGAGCGATCCCATCCAGTAGCTTCCCGGTTCCACCTGGTTTCCCTGGCTGTGGTATCCCACCTGCCCAGTGCTGATCAGGGTAAGCTGAGGCATCCGCACGGCCGACCTGCAGTTGATCATGCCCAGATCCTTGACCCATGTACAGAGGCCAAATTCGGGCACCTGCACCTCCTGCTGCGACAGCGGAACTGTGGTCGCCCTGGCTGCCTTGATCTGGGTCATCGCCAGCTCCAGGTGAACCGTGACCGGCGTGGATTTGTACTTGTCGTAGACCGCGGACGGAACGGTAATGTCCGCGGATCCGAATTGATCTCCGGGAAGATACTTGATATAGGCACTCTGCCACTTCGAACTCCAGTGGAATCCATCTGGCGCCTCGATCGTGGCCCGCACGCCTTCAGAAGCGATTCCGTCTCCTGCCGAAATTCCCGATAACTCCAGAGGAACTCGTATCCGGTACGTCTTGTTTCCATTCATGTTGTTGGAGCCGATCAGTGAACCGGAATCAGTGGGGCGCAGCACAGATGGGCTGTGGGTAAACTGCACCGGTGCACTGGCGCCAGCAACCGGGTAGGCGCGATTGATCATCCATTGGTCGGGCGCGAGGAACGCTATCGCGCACAGCAGCACCGGGAAGGCAATCAGCAGCGAACGCGAGAGCCAGGTTTTGCGCAGACTGAACTGCAACAGCACCGCCGCGGCGCAGAGGACGATCTCCAGCACCGGGGTGATAAGTCCGCTCCCAGGGCTGGACATCTGGTTCGTGGTCGCCAGGGCCGAGACGGTAACCGCCGCGCCGAAGACCAGCAGAGCACCCAGAAGTGTCAGCGTCATGCGGGAAAAGCTCGAGGTCACGGTGGCGATGGCGATCAGCGGCAGAACCACCGTGGCCGTCATGATCAGCAGATTAGCAAGCAGCCCCGGAATGTTCGGCTGAAGTCGAAAGCCCTCTTCCGCCAGCAGTACGCACTGCGCCAGAAAAATGGGCAGATAGACGAACGCCACCACAAAGAGCAGCTTGGCGGTAAGGAGGCTCGTCCATTCGTAGGGCCGCGTGATCCAGAACTGGGTGTCGCCTACCAATCGCTCCTCGTGGACGGCGCGCGCGATCAGCAGCCACCAGCCAACCGGGATCAGGACAACCAGAAAGCCGAAGAGCGTCGTCAATAACCCGAGAGTCCCGCCGAAACTGGCGGCGCCATCGTTGCGCATGGATACCGCCCAGATGTAGCTGTGGATGAGGACAAAGGCCGCAACCAGCGCCAGCAGGGTGAGGATCTCTGGCCAGAAGCGGCGGACGTCCTTGGTGAAGATGTGCAGGATCTGCTTCATGCGCGTGCCTCCTGGGGTGCGGTCCGGTTGGAAGTGGACGCGGCTGAATCGCGTCCGTTTTTGGCGATCGCCAGAAAAATAGAGCGCAGCGTCATCGGGTCGAACGAGCTGTCGCGCGCCGCGGGAAAAATCTCCGCAAGTTCCTTCTGCGCCACATCCTCTTCATAGCCGCTATGCACAAAGCGGACCAGGCAATCGACGGTCTGGGGCTGGAGCCACGCGGCGGGAAGGTTCTCCGGCAGCGCCTGCGGCTTGTCCAGCGTCACGGTCACTTCGCGGAAGCGGCCACTCAGCACCTGCATCTCTTCTGAGAAGAGCAGCCGGCCCTGTTCCAGGTAGCCCACGTGGCTTGAGAAGCTTTCAATCTCCGCCAGGTCGTGCGAGGAGAGAAAGATGGTGGTCTCCGGTGCGCGCTCCAGCAGGCATTCGATCAGCTCATCGCGCACCAGCGGATCGAGGCCGCTGAACGGCTCGTCCAGCACGATCAGTGCCGGGCGGTAGGCCAGCGAAGCGGCGAAGGCCGCCTTCATCCTCATGCCGCGTGAAAGGTGCTTGAGCTTGCGCTCGAGCGGCAAATCGAACTGGCGCACCAGCTGCGCCTCCAGCGTCCGGTCCCAAGTGGGATAGAAGCCGCGAAAGTAGTCCAGCATCGATCCGGCCGTCATCCCTTCCGGCAGTTCCTGGTTTTCTGAGACGTAGCCGATGCGCTCGAAGGCCTTTCCCTTGAGGCAAAGCGAATCTGTTCCTAAAACCATGGAGTGGCCCGCGGTGGGGCGAAAAATGTTCATCAACAGCTTGATCATGGTTGTCTTGCCCGCGCCATTGGCGCCTACCAGCGCATAAATGGCGCCTTCGGGAACAGCCAGGTCGACGTGGTCCAGGGCGAGTGTGCGTCCGAATCTGCGGGTCAGCCCCTCGGTGCGAATCGTGGCTTTCATCATTGCTTGCTGCCTCCGTCTTGTGGCTTCGCGGCGAGGTGGAATGCGCGCTTTGTTTCGTCGCCGCTCAGGTTTTCCCAGTGCGCGGAGATGGAGTCCAGCATCTCCGCCAATTCGATTCCCAGCCGTTTGGCTTCAACCACAAGTTCCTCGATCTCGTGCCCCAGCAGCTGGGTGCGCTCTTTCCGTGTGGAATCGGGAAGTGCGGCCACCACCGTGCCAATGCCGGGACGGGTTTCGAGCAGCCCCTCGTTGACCAGGTGCGCAACGATTTTGTGGGCGGTATTGGGATTGATCTTCAGCTCCTTGCTCAAGGCGCGAACGGAAGGAAAAGGGTCGCCCGGGCGCAATTGACCGGAGACCATGGCCCTTGTCGATGCGTAGACGACCTGCTCAAAGAGCGAGACGCCGGCGCGAAAGGTGACGCGGAAAGGGATCATGCGTGTACTATAACGGCTAGTACACTTCGTGCGAAATATTTATTTTTACTGCAGCGACAGATCGGGGATTCCGGAGGGAGCAGGGGGTTTTAACCCCCTGAAAATAGGCAAAACCCGTGGGCCTTTAGGCCCGGGAATGTGCTCCGATTCCGAGAAACTGAACGAAATCCAGCAGTAGTATTTTGCAGTTGTGGAAAAACCGGTCCCAGTCAGGCAGGCGTGATTATTCCCTTGACAGGACGATTCGTAATGGTACGATTCGTACTATGAGTCGTTCGGAGATTGCCTTGCTGGGTTACGCGCTGCTGGGATTGCTCCACCAGAAGCCGGCCTCCGGTTACGACCTGCGCAAGATCTTCACCGAGACTCCGATGGCCGGCTACAGCGACAGTCCGGGGGCCATCTATCCCGCGCTGCGCCGGCTGGAAGATCAAAAGCTGGTGCACGGCACAGTCGAGTCCGCTTCCGGGCTCAGGCAGCGCAAGGTCTTTAGCGTTACGCCTGCCGGAATGGCCGCGTTGAAGAAATGGCTGACCAGCCCCTTCGGCCCGGAGGACGTGGCCAGGCGCCTGAACGAGCTGATGCTGCGATTCGCGTTCCTTGACCAGGTGGCGGGCGAGGCGGCGACTTTGCGCTTCCTCCAGTCCTTTGAAGCTGCATTGAATCTCTATCTCCCAACCCTGCGGGAGTTCCTTGAAAAACATGCCGCATCCATGCCGGCCTCGGGCAGGCTGGCGCTTGAAAACGGCACTCTGGGCTATGAGGCGCAGCTTCAGTGGGCGTCGCGCGCAATCGACTTTTACAAGAACAGGGAGAAACCACGATGAAACTTCCAGTGATTCATTCCAAAACCGCCGCGGTCGCCATCGGTTTCTGCGCCGCCTGCATGAGGTTTGCGCCCCGCGCGGCTCTTCTTCTGTTTTGCCTTGGCATTTCCAGCCCCGAGCATCTTCTGGCGCAGAGTCCGCAACCGGCGGCTGCGCCCGCTTCTCAGCCCGCCCTGGAGCGCCATTATCGCGAGGGCGAAACCGTGGCTTACAAAATGACCGGCGTGAACCAGGGCCACCAGGGAACCATTCGCTACGAAGCGCGCGCCGAGGGCGTGGTAAAGAAAGCCGCCTCCGGAATCTTCTTTGAAGAATTCGCATGGAAGGATCTGCATCTGAACGGTGCGGAGTTTGATCTCTCGCCTGCCAGCCGCGAGCTTCGCGAGTCTGTGTCTCTGGACTCCAAGTTTCCCTTCACCATTCCCGATCTCAGCAAGGTTCAGCCCATTCTCATCGGACCGATCACTGATCTTCTCGCGTTCTATGCCGACACCATGCTTTCCATGAGCCAGAAGGAACTGGTCCACGCCGGAGATCATGTCTACGTCAAGAACGGAACGCCGAACTCATGGGCCGATGGCTCGTATGTCATCTTCGGCCAGGACTCCATCGACTTCGATATCACCCTCCTGTCGATCGACCCATCCGCGCAGATCGCCACTCTTGTGGTCCGCCACCTGCCTCCCGCGCAGTCGCAGATCAAGTTCCCGGCAGCATGGATGCAGGAACCGGTCGGCCAATCCCTAAACAACTGGGCCGAGGTACAAAAGGGGCAGGATGGCAAGTTCGCCGCCCAAGTGGGCAGGGAGACGTTTGAAGCCCACATCAAAATTGCTCTTGCTTCCGGACGCATTGTTTCGGCGACGATGGACAATCCCGTCGAGGTTCTGGAGCGCACCTGCAACGATGCTGCGTTGACCGATTGCGGTTCGCCGGCTCGCTACGGAATCCGCCGCCAGATCACGCTCGACGCTCAACCGTGAGACGGTCTGCAGCCGCAGTCCAGAACTGCTCCTGCCTGAAGGGAAGAAACTTCCGGCCCTCAAACAAACACCAGTTGAACCCGACGCGCACAATTTGCCACGCTTTTTCGCCGTCCCGAGCAAAATTGGCCCTGGACGAAAAGAATTGTTGATCTTGTGAAACTCTGGGTTGACCGGGAGGCGCCTGACCCGCAGAATGAAAACAGCCCGTCTGGCTCTCTGGGGCATTTCCCCGCCCGGAGATCCCGCAATCCCAAAACCTGAGGTGTTCATGCCCGCTTATCTGCTATTGCTCGTTGCCGTGTTGAGCCGTCTTCTGCCCCACGCGGGGTGGCTCAACTTCACCGCGGTAGGCGGCGCTCTGCTTTACTTTGGCGCGCGGCGCCCGTGGCGCGAGATGCTGGTTCCGCTGGCTGCCCTCATCGCCACCGACTACGCCCTCACCGTCTACAGCTACCATTACGCCTTCCTGTGGCAGGGCTATGTAACCACCTGGGCGTGGTACGCGATGGCCATGGCGCTGGGACAGATCCTGCTGCATGCGCGCACCACTTTTGTTCGCGTGGCTGCCGGCGCGCTGCTGGGGCCGACCTCGTTCTTCGTGGTCTCGAATTATGCGGTCTGGGTGGGCAGCGTGACCTATCCTCACACGCTCTCCGGTCTGGCCACCTGCTTCGCAGCCGCCATCCCGTTCTATCGCAACGACCTGCTCTCGACCGCCATCGTCGCCGGCGCCGCCTTTGGCGTTCCAGTGCTGGTGCGGAGGATGAACGCGGCGCGCACCCTGGCGCCTGTCACGACGTCTGTGCCGCGGGGATAGTTGAAGAAACGCCACATCGCCCGCGGCTCCAATACGGCGCTACAATCCTTTTGACTGGAGGAGAGCCATGGCAGCCGCGGCGCAACCCACTTACGTGCCCCTTGAGACCTACCTGGCCAGCTCCTTTGAGCCGGACGCTGAGTATGTGGACGGCGTGATCGAGGAGAGGCCCGCGGGCGAGTACGACCATTCATCCTGGCAACATGCGATTGAGCTTTGGTTTGCCCAACATGCCACCGAGTGGGGCATTCGTGTTCGTCCGGAATTGCGCGTTCAGGTGAATGCCGGCAACTTCCGCGTTCCCGACGTCACCATCCTCGACCGCAATCTCCCCGTCGAGCAGGTGATTACCCATCCACCCGTTGCGGTTTTTGAGATTCTCTCGCCGGAAGATACTGTCACCCGCATGATGACCAAGCTGGCCGACTACGAGCGAATGGGCATCCGGACAATCCTGGTGCTCGATCCCAATGGCCGCCATTTCCGCTACGCCGCTGGCCGGCTGGAGCCTCTGCCCGCCGAGCCATTCGAGTTTCCCGGCAGCGCTTGCCGCTTCGACCTTGCAGAGATTGAGAAACTGCTGGACTGAGCGGAGTTTTGAAGGCGCTCGTTAATCTTCCAGCAGCTTCCCCGCCCGCTTCTTCCGCATCCACCACCAGGCAAAGGCCCCAATCGCCAACACGCCCACAACCGCGCCCACGGTCGGTCCATGGTGCGCCACGATGCCCACTGCGCCCGGTCCCAGCTTAAGTACCAGCAGCGAGAGCAGCAGCCAGCGGACCATGCGGCCGCAAAAAACGGCCAGCATGAAGGGGATAACCTGCATCTCGAAAACGCCTGCGGCAAAAACAAAGGCCTTCCACGGCGTCGGCGGGGGCAGCATGGAGGGAATCATCATGGCCAGGAATTCCTGGTTCTCAAAGCGGGCCCGCATGCGCTCATAGCGCGCGCGGTTCACGCGCTTCAGCAGGAAAAGCTCCCCGCCCGCGCGTCCCAGCCCATACGGCAACAGGCCGCCTACCGCCGAACCAGCGGATGCCAGCAGGCAATAGAGCCAGAAGTGGCCTTGGTCGTTCCACACCCAGCCGGCGATAAACAGGTCCATCGGGACAGGAATGGTCGAGGAGTCGAGCAAAGCGGCGGCGCCCGCCCCCCAGAAGCCCAGCTTGGCCAGTAGCAGGAGCGCAATCTTCCATTTGGCCATCAAATGAACAATAAACAGCTTCAAACAGGGTCCCTTTCCGCCCGCTAATCCGTCTTACAGAGTATAGAAACCATTGTAAGGGTGACGGCGGCGGGCACAGGTTTCGCCGGAATGAGAGAATAGAAGGAAAGGAATCTAAACGAAGCCGGCGGCGGGTGTTTTCCTGCATCGGTTTCCCAGGAACGAATGCCCACCAGCGAAAAGCCAACCGATGCAAGCAAGCCCAACGGGCCGGAAGAAACAGGCCTGACCGCCGGTCCTGACCACGGCAGCCCGGTCCCGGCCGAATCGCTGCCGGATCAGGAGCAGCGCGAAGCTGACTCCGCGGCTGGGCGCAGTTCGCGCTGGGTAGACTACGACACCCACGAACTGCTGCAAATGATCAGCGATCTCGAGGATGAGCGTCGCTGGGCGCGCCTGCGCGAAGGCATCTGGCTCGCTATCCTGTTGCATCTGCTGTTACTTTCGGCCATCACCTGGATTCCCAAGTACATCTTCCAGGTGCCGCAGGTCATCGATCCGATCGACGCCATCAAGCAGCGTAAGGACCTCACCTATCTGGATCTGCCGCCCGACGCGCTGCGCAATTTGCAGCCCAAGGTCACCATCAAGCCGCTTCCCTCCAAGCCCACGGTCATCGACAAGAAGACGCTGGAAGAGATGAACCAGCCCAAGCCGCCTGCGCCCGCACCTCAGCCCGCACCGCAACAGGCCCCGGCGCAGCAGGCTCCCCCCATCTCCACACCTCCTCCCTCCACGGCGCAGCCGCAGATGGAGGCGCCGCATCCGGCCGCCGTGCCGGCCCGGCCCAACTTCGCCATGGGTTCGGCCAACCCCGCAGACCAGTTGCGCGACGCCATGAAGGGCTCCTCCCGTAATGCTGGCAGGGGCGGTTACAATCTTCCCTCCGGCGGCGGACTGGCCATGCATCCCGGCGCCGGAAGCGGCGGCGTCGAGGTCCTCTCTGACACCCAGGGCGTGGATTTCAGCTCCTGGCTCCTGCGCTGGCACCACGAGACGCAGCACACCTGGGACCCTCTGATTCCCGACGAAGTGAACCCGCCAATTTATAAAAAAGGCCAGGTCCTGATTCACTTCAAGGTCCTGCCCAACGGCAGGCTGATGGATGGCAGCATGAAACTGGAAGGCAGCTCCGGCGATGTGGCCTTGGACCGCGCAGCCTGGGGTGCTTTGACCGGCTCCAACTACGCTCCTCTGCCCAGGGAATTTCATGGGCCGTTCCTGGAACTGCGGGCCCTGTTCATGTACAACATGGAACTGAAGAGGTAAGTTGGCGCGGCGTTGAATCTGGCCGCTTCATTTCTCGCTTTTTGGAAACGACAACGAGACGTTCCGTCCCCCGTAGAGAATACGGAGAACCGCGACGGAGTTGGCGTGGCTCACGCCTTGTGTGCCACGCGTTCCTGATGACGGGCGCGAAGGGCTGCTAAGACCGAAGCTGCGGAAATGGCGCCCTCCGGGTTGGCTTGAAGCGCATCGTAAGCGGTCACAACCTCCTCGCGCAGCCAGCGTTCCACCGCAGCATCCCGCTCCTCCAGGGCGCGCAAGCCGGCGCGCACCACTTCGCTGGCCGAGGCGTAAGCTCCAGACTCCACTAGGCGATCAATGAAACTGACCTGCGCGCCCGGCAAGCTGAAAGTGCGTTTTTCGCAGGGGGAAGTTGCCATGACTCTATGCTCCTGGAAAGAAGTTAAGTACGAGTATGAAGAAATCATACCGTCTTTGGCAGGACAATGGCATTTTACGTCCTTGTGACTTCGGGCGTGGGCACTTCTGCCCTGTCTTGCTCTTCGCTGGGCTGTCTCCCCTGCGGCAAGGTGATGCCGTCCTGCAGCAGAAGCGCCTCGTAGATCGGAATGCGGCGCCAGTGGCGCGCCAGGGCGTAGGCGCTCATATTGGCGATCATCAGGGGCAATATCAGGCCGTAGCCGCCGGTCATCTCGAAGACAATCAGCACCGAGGTCATGGGCGCGCGGACAATGCCGGCGAAGGCCGCGCCCATGCCCACCACGGCAAACGCGCCGATGGCGTCCGAGGAGTGGTGGAAGACCGCCACGTCGATATAGCCCACCGAGCCGCCCAGCATGGCCCCCATGAACAGCGCCGGGGCAAAGATGCCGCCCGCGCCGCCGCTTGAATAGGAAAAGACCGTGGAGAGCAGCTTGAGCCCGCAGAAAGCCGCCATTGCCGTCACGGGCAGCACGCCCATGGAGCCGGTCAGCGCCAGCGTCAGCGTCTTGTAGGGATCCCCCGCGATGCCGTTCAGGTGAAAGAGCGCCAGCGAGGCCACGGCCAGGCAGCCCACCCCCAGCCCGCCGATGGCCGGATGCACCCATTTCGGAATCACCGTCAGCCGCCCGAATTGAGCGCGCAGCCAAAGCAGCAAGTCGGTAAAGGTGACGGAAACAATCGCGGCCAACAGGCCAAGCAGGGCATACCAGATCAGCGACGAGGAATTGGTAAGCGTGTAGATGCGGTTCACGTGGAAAATCGGGTTTACGCCCAGAATCGTATGTTCCACCACCGCAGCCAGCGCGGCGGCCACAATCACGCCGGAGAGCATGGTCTGGTCCAGGTCGCCGATCAGCTCTTCCAGCGTGAAAGTGACCGCGGCGATGGGCGCATTGAAGGCTGCGGCAATGCCGGCCGCCATCCCCACTGAGGCCATGCGCCGCCGGTTTTGGGGGCTCAGCCGAGCCGCGCGGGCCAGCGCGTTGCTCACCCCGGCGCAAATCTGCACCGTCGGCCCTTCCAGACCCAGCGAGGCGCCCGAGCCAATCTGCAGGACGCACATGAAGAATTTGCCAAGGGTGTCCTTGACAGAGACAAATCCGAATTGCGTGGCGTAAGCCACCTTCACCTGGGGAATGCCGCTGCCCGCCGCGCCAGGAACGAAGTAGGTGAGGCAAAGCCCCGCCATCAGGCCACCCAGCGTCGGGCTCAGAATTGTCCACCAGATCCACGAGTTTCCGGGGGCCGCGTTGGCGCGGTTGATGAACAGCGCCTCGGCCCATCCAATGGAAAGATGGAAACTCACCGCGGCCAGCCCGCAGAGACCTCCGGCCAAAATGGTGACCGCCAGCAATCTCTGCGGCTCATTGGGCATCCGGCGCATCAGCCAGGCCAGAAAGCGCGCGTATAAACCGCTGAATCCGATCCAATAATCCAATTTCAGAGAAACCTCACAGGGGAATCTGCTTGCTCTCCAAGTATAGGAGCAGGCGTCCCGCGAGGATTGACGCTTGACTTCGTTCTATACATTGTTTCGCGTGACTCTACGGCTTGGGCTCCGTGCTCTGCATGAACTCAGCCAGGTAGTCCTTCCACACCGCCGCAGTCGTGTGCGTACCGTGGCCGCGCGTCATGTCGGAAATAGGCAGCAGGATGAAGCGCGCATTCGGCATGAGCTTCACCATCTTTTCTGCAATGCCCAGCTCCGGCGGGTTGATGTAGTCGTCCGCGGAGTTGATCCACAGCACCGGAACCGTGATCCGGTCCAGGTGCGGGCTGGGATTGTAGTTGCGGCTGGCGTTCCAGTAGAAAATCATGTCGTTGGCGTCGGCCGAGGCCAGCGAGCGCTTGAGATAGTTGTCCGCATACTGCTCGGCCAGCATGCGCGTCGGTGCCGTCTTCTGCATTTGCAGCGGACTCGATCCCATGATCATCGACAACTCCACGGCGTTGCGCAGCCCCTGCACAGGCTCACTCTTGTATTCGCCATCCATCCACGCGGGGTCCTGCCTGATGGCCTGAATCGCCATGTAGCGCATCATGCGGTTGCGCCCGGCAATTTCGACCGGCAGGCAGGCGAAGGGCGCCAGCGCATCGGCAAATCCAGGATAGGTTTCTCCCCACACAAACGATTCCATGCAGCCCATCGACGTGCCCAGAATCAGCCGCAGGTGGTCGATCTTCATCGCGTCCAACATCATCCTCTGGCTGCGTACCATGTCGTCGTAGTCGTAGGCAGGGAAGTGCGCGTGCAGCCCGTCGGAAGGCTTCGAGCTTTCGCCGTGGCCAATGTCATCGGGCAAAATCAGATAGTATTTCGCGATGTCCAGCGGCGCGCCGGGAACGAACAGCACGTTCGAGAAGACAGGATTGAGCAGCGAATGCGCGTTGCCGCCGGTGCCGTGCAGCAGCAGGATGGCGTTATCCGTGTGCCCCTGCGCGTTCACGTGCGGTGTGCCCAGCGTCAGGTAGTGCAGCTTGAGCTGTGGCAGCGATTCGCCGCTCCCGAAGTGGAAGTCCGGCAGCAGGACGGTGCCGTCTTGTGTCGGCCACACATTCGCCAGAGCCTGAGGAGCGGCAGGCGCACTTGCCGGGGTAGCAGAGTTGTTCTGGCCTGAAGCAGCCACGCCGAGCAGAAGTGAGACAACCATCAAAGCGGATGCACCGCGCAGGTTCATGCAAGGCCTCCTACTTAACGTTTCAGGTTACATCGCAAGATAGCCCGGAAAAAACAAATCCCCAGGCTCGGAATTCGAAGCCTGGGGATTTGCAGCAACTGTTTCAGACTACAGTCGTAGGTCGATGTTTCCGGAGGGAGCGGCTGGCGCCCCCTCGGAAATGAAAAAAACAGCAGTCGCAGATCGATCGGTCCGGAGGGAGCAGGGGGTTTTAACCCCCTGAATATGGGCGAAACCCTTGGGCCTTTAGGCCCGGGCATCTGCCCCACCCCGAGAACCTGAACGAAATACAACCGCAGGGTTAGTAGCGATAGCTATCCGGCTTGTACGGTCCCTCGACCGGCACGCCGATGTAGTCGGCCTGCCGCGCCGAAAGCGTGGTCAGCTTGACGCCGATCTTCTCCAGATGCAGCCGCGCCACTTCTTCGTCCAGCTTCTTGGGCAGCACATACACGCCCACCTTGTAGGTGTCCTTGTTGGCCCAGAGATCCAGCTGCGCCAAAGTCTGATTGGCGAAGCTGTTGCTCATCACAAAGCTGGGGTGGCCGGTAGCGCAGCCCAGGTTCACCAGCCGCCCTTCAGCCAGGATGAAGATGCAATGGCCGTCGGGGAAGGTGTAGTTGTCCACCTGAGGCTTGATGTTCAGCTTGACCACGCCCGGCTCTTCATTCAAGCGGTCCATCTGGATCTCGTTGTCGAAGTGCCCGATGTTGCAGACGATGGCCTGGTCCTTCATGCGCTTCATGTGTTCGAGAGTGACAATGTCCACGTTGCCGGTGCAGGTAACGTAGATGTCGCCGCGGCCCAGTGTCTCCTCGATCGTCGTAACTTCAAAGCCTTCCATCGCCGCCTGCAGCGCGTTGATGGGGTCCACTTCGGTCACGATCACGCGCGCGCCCATGCCGCGCAGAGAGTGCGAGCAGCCCTTGCCCACGTCGCCATAACCGCAGACCACGGCCACTTTGCCCGCAACCATCACGTCGGTGGCGCGCTTGATGCCGTCCGCCAGCGACTCGCGGCAGCCGTACAAGTTGTCGAACTTCGACTTGGTCACGGAGTCGTTCACGTTGATGGCCGGAACCAGCAGCGTGCCCTGCTCCATCATCTTGTAGAGCCGGTGTACGCCCGTCGTGGTCTCTTCTGAAACGCCGCGCCAGTCCTTGACCACGTCATGCCAATGCTGCGGGTTTTCCGCATGAACTTTCTTCAGCAGGTCCTTGATCACCTGTTCTTCGTGGCTCTCGGCGGGTCCGTCCACCCACTTGTCGCCGTTCTCCAGTTCATAGCCCTTGTGGATCAGCAGGGTCGCGTCGCCGCCATCGTCCACAATCAGTTGCGGCCCCTTGCCGCCCTTGTGGCTCAGCGCGCGCCAGGTGCAATCCCAATACTCCTCCAGCGACTCGCCCTTCCAGGCAAACACCGGAACCCCGTCGGCAGCAATGGCCGCGGCGGCATGGTCCTGCGTGCTGAAGATGTTGCAGCTCGCCCAGCGCACTTCCGCGCCCAGGCTCACCAGCGTCTCAATCAGCACCGCGGTCTGGATCGTCATGTGCAGCGATCCGGTGATGCGCACGCCGGCCAGCGGCTTGGCGGCCGCATGTTTGCGCCGAATGGCCATCAACCCCGGCATCTCGTGCTCGGCGATAGCGATTTCCTTCCGGCCCCATTCGGCCAGCGTCAGGTCGGCGACTTTATACTCCGTAGCCTTGATTTCCAGAGTTGGTGCAGCCATTCAAAATCTCCTTTATCAACAAATCGTGATATGTTGATAAGTAACAGATCGATCCCTATGGCGTCAATCGTAAAAACCCTGCGCGCGGCCGCCGATCCCAATCGGCTGCGTCTTTTGCTGCTCCTCGAGGCCGAGGAACTTTCCGTGGCTGAATTGCAAGAGATTCTGGCCATGGGCCAGAGCACCATCTCCACCCACCTTTCGCAGTTGAAGCAGGCGGGCCTGGTCGAAGACCGGCGCACCGGCAAAAACAATCTCTACCGCCTCACCACCTCCGGTGGGGGTGGCGTTTTGGTCCAGTTGCTCCAACAGGCAAAGCAGGAGATTCCCGAGGCCGGGCAAGACCGAGCAACCATGCCGCGGGTCCTCAAAAAGCGCCAGGACAAGATGCGCAGCTTCTTTGACAGCGTGGCCGGCCGTCTGGGCAAAAACTATGTCCCCGGCAATTCCTGGAAGGGCCTGGCCGAGGCGCTGCTCCGTCTGATGCCTCCCCTGGTGGTTGCCGATCTGGGCACCGGCGAAGGCCGATTCGCTCTCCTGTTGGCCCAGCGCGCGGCCCGGGTCATTGCCGTCGACAACTCCGCAAAAATGATCGAGATTGGCCGCGAGCAGGCTCTCCGCAACGGCATCGAAAATGTCGAGTTCCGCCTCGGCGATCTGGAGCAGGTCCCCATCGACGACGAAGCCGTCGACCTGGTCTTCTTCTCGCAATCTCTGCACCACGCCCTGCACCCGGACCGCGCCATTGAAGAGGCTTCACGGATTCTGCGGCCCGCGGGACGCATCGTCGTCCTCGATCTCGTCCAGCATCGCTTCGAAGAGGCGCGCGAACTCTACGCCGATGAGTGGCTCGGCTTCAGCGAATCCGAACTGGAGGCGATGCTTGAAAAAGCCGGCTTCGGCAACGTGCAGACTTCTGTGGTGCACAAGGAGTCCGAAACGCCCCACTTCCAGACGCTGCTGGCGATCGGGGACAAGATAAGACACAAGCCATGCGGCCAGGCTTCGGTTTAAACCGGCTGGGTGCTATTGCGGGACCGGGGAAACCCGCGTTTTAGACGCGCTCCAGGACTGCAAGCAGATTACAGCTCAATGGTCTGGAGCGGAACCCCTCACCTGTCTCGGCGACTGACAGCAAGCGCAGAAAGAAACTGCCCGTGTGCCATATGAGGGAACGAATCAGGCTGAACAGGCCATGCACGATAGGTGCTTCTTCCTTCACGGCTAACACTCCGAAAGAAGCTGTTCCAGCCAGTTGACGCAGACTGCTTCGTGTGAATGCCAGTTCATGCGTCAGGTCGCCGTAGAGGACCGCGCCGGGAAACAGGCCTTCTCCGTTAGGAACATGAACAATGAGCCGTCCACCTGGAGCCAGGATGCGATGCAGATTGTCCATGAGCGCCAGCAGGTCTGGCTTCGTGAAGTGCTCAAGAATATCGAAGGCGATCACTACATTGTAGGTTTCGTCCGGAACTCCCCGGAGGAATGCATTGACGTCCTGGCAGTGGACATCCTCAAGTCCGAGATGCCGGGCCAGTTCGACTTGCTCAGAGGAAACGTCTACTCCCGTAACGCTGCGGTACTGGGCTTCCCGCAAGGCAAGCAAAATCGCGCCGTACCCGCAACCCAAATCGAGAATGCGCGCCGTTCTGTCCGGCGGCATGCAAGAGGCAATCATCCATCGGAGATACGGAAATCTTTGAGCGAGGGCGATCTTCACCGATTCTGCGTTGAGTAGCACATGCTGGGTCAAGTAATGGTCATAAAGTCGCGTCTTGAACTCAGCGTTCATCCGGCTGTCTGCATCCGTCAAATGAGCCTCCTCGGCGATCACTTGCACTCTTCTCAATTGAACTTCGGTTGGAATTATAGTATCGCAGCGAGGATGAGCCTTTCATTCCCTGCAAATATCCGGGAGACTTCGTAAACGAGCATTGGATGTGAATTGAATTCAGCTTGCACAGAGCCGAGGCCACGCCGATCGTCAAGGACGGCGCGCTTCCGCTTCCAGCAATTGCCGCTTGCGCTCCACGCCCCAGCGGTAGCCGGTGAGCGAGCCGTTGACGCCCACCACGCGGTGGCAGGGAACCATCAGAGACACGCGGTTGGTGGCGCAGGCGCGGGCCACGGCGCGCGTGGCGTTGGGGTTGCCCAGCTCACGCGCCAACTGGCTGTAACTGCGCGTCTCGCCCCGCGGAATGGCCCGCAGCGCCTGCCACACGCGCAGTTGGAACGCCGTGCCGCGCAGATCCATCTGCAGCGGCGCCAGCTTTGCGGAGGAATCTGTCTGGCCGGAAACCACACGCAGCGCTGCCTCTACCATCTTGACCAGCGATGGATCGGCTCGCACGGTGGCCAATGGGAACTCCTCGCGCAGGCTGGTCTCGGCCTCGGCGGCGGTAGCTCCAAGCGCCAGCCAGCACAGTCCGCGCTCCGTCGCTCCCACAATCACCCAGCCAAACGGCGAAAGGGCGGAAGCGAAGGCGATCTCTTCGCCGCGGCCTCCTTGGGCAAAGCGTGCGGGCGTCATGCCCAGTTGTGCGCCTTCATATGCGCGGCTGGGCGAGCCGAATCCGGCTTCGTAAATTGCTTCGGTCACTGTGTCTCCTTGTTTCAGCGCGCTGCGCAGACTCCGCGCCTTGAGCGCCCGTTGATAGGCCAGCGGGCTTACGCCCAACTGCTGCTTGAAGAGCCTCTGCACGGTGAATGGGCTCAGATGGACAAGCCGTCCCAACTCAGCCAGCGGCACGGGACGGCCGATGTTGGCCTCGATGTGCGCGCGGATCCTGTCCACAGACCCGCCCCAGGCAGTAGATTCCGGCTTGCACCTCATGCAGGCGCGAAAGCCGGCGGCTCTGGCCTCTGCTGCCGAGCGGAAGAAGCGGACGTTTTCCCGCAGCGGCCGCCGGCTTGCGCAGCCCGGGCGGCAAAAGACCCCGGTGGTCACAACGGCGTAGAAGAACTCCGCGCCGGTCTCCCGTTCGCAAACCTGCCGCCATGCAGTCTCGGGGTCAATGGCCGCTGCGCGTCCAGGGAGCAACGTGGATTCAGGCTTGCTGATCATCATTTCAACTCTGCCGCTCATGGAAATCATGGTCGCCGATCCGCAGCCCGGCGCGCTATCCGCTTCTTGCGCGCAATTCCGTTTTTCTTTTCTTCCCAAGCACAAAATCCCTGGGTGCCCCATTCTTGCGACTTTTTTCTGTCGCAAGGGGGGAAACCACAAACCGCAACCTACTGAGCCAATCGCACCTTTAAAACCGCCTCCGCCCGCGCCAAATCCTCCTCGGTGTCCACGCCGATGGTGTCGCCCGGCGCATCGGCAACGTAGAGCGCAATCCCGTTTTCAAGCAGGCGCAACTGCTCCAGCCGCTCAATTCGCTCCAGCGGCGAAGGCGGCAGGGCGGCAAACCGCTCCAGGGCGGCCTTGCGGTAGGCGTAAATGCCCAGGTGCTTGCGATAGCCGCTGAAACCCATCCGGTCGCGGTCGAACGGAATGGCGGCGCGAGAAAAATAAAGCGCTCGCCCATTCGGAGCCGCCACCACCTTTACGGCATTGGGGTCGTCAACCTCCTCGGGCGGGCAGGGAACCGCCAAAGTCGCCACTTCCACCTCCGGTCGGTCAAAGAGCCGGAGCAGCGGCAGAAAAAACTCCGGGGTCAGCGTCGGCTCGTCACCCTGGATGTTGACGTAAATGTCGGCGTCAATTTGCCGGGCCACTTCGCGCACCCGGTCGGATCCGCTGGGACAGTCGGGCGAGGTCATCACCACGGGAATCCCGTGCTCCCTGGCTGCGGCTGCCACCTCTTCGGAATCGGTGGCCACCACCACCGGGTCCATCAGCCCGCTGGCCCGGGCGGCGCGCCACACCCACTCCAACATGGGCCGGCCGGCAATGGGGCGTAAAACCTTGCGGCTGAGCCGGGAAGAAGCGAGCCGGGCAGGAATCACCCCGGCAATACGGAACGTGCTCATGCAGCCGAGTTTACAGGAGCAGGGGGGAAGGAATCATCTCCCGACCCTCCAGACAGCCCTGCCGGTTTGACCTCCAAACCAGCCGCCCGTATCATCAAAGCAGAGGTTCGGGATCAGTGTGCAGGGATCGGCTGTCAACAGACGCTTGATCCGGTACCGATTCCGCGGCCCCTTTCTCCCTTCGGCGGGGTAGCTCAGCTGGTTAGAGCGACGGATTCATAACCCGTAGGTCGGCAGTTCAAGTCTGCCTCCCGCCACCAAAATCAACAACTTGCGGAAGAAAATGAGCCCTCATTGTTGGGGGTGTCTGCGCTCTGTCCATGTGCTTTTCAGGCGAACGCTGGGCAATTGCTCTTCTGGACGATTCAACTGCCAGCCTTGCACCGGCAAAGCCATCGCGCATCCATCCAGCGGCGCACGTCAGCACATTCGATTTCAGTCTTTAATAAATAAGCAACTCAATGAGCGAACCGTAAAGACAGATCCCTGCGGATTCTGCTGTCGATCCTGTTTCTGCGCGAATCAATCATCAGAACCCGGGAATCTCTCTGCTCAAACAAACGATTCTTCACTCGTGGTCATCGGCACGGGCGTGGTCGCAATGGACGGAACCGGCGCGCCGACGCGGTGTATTCTCGCTTCTGCTTGAAACTGTTGGGTGTGGACCAGGCTGTACATCACGGAGCTATCCCAGCGGCGCAGAATGCTATCGAGTATCAGCTTGAGGTCGGAACCAAAAGTAGCGCGGGCCATGTACTCCGTGTCCAGCCGGTGTTTGGCGGGGAGAATCGTGGAATGATAGTAGGCATTCAACTGATGCTTCGGCACGCGGGCCAAAACCATCTCTTCGCGAGCGAATGCGATGGTCGCCGCACCCGTAATCCCCGGACGGTAACTGAGAGTGCCGATCTGATGCTCGGGAAGCTTGGGACGGGACCCCACCAGGCTCATGTCCCCCCGAAGCACATTCAGCAACTGCGGCAGTTCATCCAGCTTCCAGCGGCGCAAAAAGCGGCCAACCGGAGTGAAGCGCTGGTTCTCCGTTGTCGTCACAGCGTTGTGCGCGGCGCCATTCAAATGGGTCAGGGAACGGAATTTCAGGATGGTAAAAGTGCGGTTACGACGTCCCATGCGCTTTTGCAGAAAGAAAACTGGCCCGCGCGATGTAAAGCGAACCACTGTGCCGACCGCCAGAAAGACAGGGAGCAGCAGCGGCAGCGTCGAAACGACACAGAAGATATCGAATGATCTCTTCATGCCCGACTGCGACCAGTTGCTCATCCAATCCTGAGTAAGATGAAGTGAAGAATGAGCGCCCGCCTCGGGGTTTTGAGCAGATACCAACTCCAGATTCGTACTCCCGCCACCGGAAATGCGGCTCCGTGAAGATGGACACATGGCTGTAGGTTCAAAAGTTGCCGTGACACTCGACCTCGCGTTCAAATGGTCCTCCAAAACGGACAACTATAAAGTTCCTTGAAAAATCAATTCGACGGCTTGCAATTTTGTCTCGACTCAAGTTGTTCATCCGGCTGCTTGCACAACGCGGTTTGTCGCTTCGAAACAATCTCTATTCTTCTTCCTGTACAGTGCTTTACGCGACAAGCGTCCGATCTCTTCTTTTCCCTCTTCTTTCTGGCCCAAAATACGAACCGGGTCCGCGGCGCCATGTCCATGTCCAGGGTCATGGTTGCTCTTCTTGGCTCGCCGAGGCAAAGCAATTGACGCGCGTGGTGAAAAATCGCTTGTCTGAGGCACGCAAAGCCACCATTCTCGAACTTACGGGATTCACAAGGTGTACTTCTGTACACCTCTCCCAAACACCAGGCAGCCAAGGCGAGACTTGATTGTGCAGGACCGGAAAGCAGATGATTGCAATTTCTAAGAACTTTCACAGCCGTTCCCGCACTTCAAGCATATTCCTCTTTGATCGAGCGATGATTCAAACATATTTCCAAAGATCAACAGTTTAGCAGATCCCGTTTCCAAGCCTCATTACATTTTTGGTAAATCGAAATACTTTGGTTCGGTTCGCACCTGTTGAGTATGAGAAGGTTATTTAGTTAAGAGTAAATGGGGACGGCCTTGTTTTTAAGCGCGGAAAACATTCTCTCGAAACCGCGATGTAGCAGTCGATACGGAGTGATCCTGCGCTGTGAAAGGATGATCGCAGGTCTCGCGGCGTTGTGGATGGTCTGCGAAAAGGAGCAAAGTACCCCATGCTGTAAAGCTCCTCGAACCGATGAAAAAATATCGCCTTTGTTTACCAAAAAGGTATTGTATAATCTGTTAATATTTAGAGGATCTATATCCCGGATTTTCACTATCGTTAGCACATAATGTGTCCTGCGGAACCGCACGACAGCCCGGCAATGCCGTCAGCCCGAAACACTGCCCCGTCCCGCCTTTCGAACCACTTACAACCGGAAAGTAGCAAAATTCCAAGAAAAGACGCTGCGATGCAGCAATCTTCAACAAGTTCATGGATGGATCTCCAATGCTCGCACTTTCTCTACCCTGCGCTGGTGGCGCTCTGCGCCGCTGAAGCGAGCCTTGAGAAATGTCTCAACCAACTCCCAGGCCAGTGCTGGCCCAATCACTTGTCCGCCCAGCGAAAAGACATTCATGTCGTCGTCCTCAACTCCCTGGTGAGCAGAGAAGACATCGTGGATAAGCCCAGCGCGCACTCCAGCTACTTTATTGGCGCAGATGGATGCGCCTACGCCGCTGCCGCAGAGCACGACTCCGCGATCCACTGTGCCCGCGGCCACGGACCTGGCCAGGGGGATCACGTAGTCCGGGTAATCGTCTCCGGGGCTGGGTTCGAACGCTCCGAAGTCGACCACCTCATGGGCAGCTCCGCGCAGCAAGTCCGCGATCTGCTCCTTCAGTGCGAACCCTCCATGGTCAGACGCAATTCCTACACGCATGATCTCTTCTCCTTGAACAGTTCGCAGTTCTTAAAACATCACGCGCATCCTCATCCCCAGCAACGCAGTGGTATAAGCTCTGCCTGCATAAGTGGGATGATTGGATACTTCCAGGTCCGGACCAAGATCCACACTCTTCGTCAACCGAAGCCGATAAAAAGTCTCCATCACGTTCTCGTGATGTTTGGCGCCAGGACTCGGCTCAGTATGAATGAAGGTGATGCCGAACATGTCTCCGCGCCTCTTGAAAGGCTTCATTTGATCCATGCCAAGCTCTTCCACCTGCTTGATTGAGGTCCCCGTATTTGTGGCAAAGCCAAGCCTTCCAAATGGAGTCCAGCCGTTGCGCAGCTCATGCTCGAAGCCTATGCCGCCGCCGATCCCGCTGCCGAGGGTGGCCGTGTCGTCGCGCCAGAAGTTCATGCGGTAGTCGCTGAATTGCTGGCCAGGTGAACCACCAATCCAACCGAATTCCACGGACTCCATATACTTTCGATCGACCAGCGTGTTGATGTTTCCCTGCGGCGCACCTTCCGTATCGATCGCGAGAGCGTGAAAGTAAACATGCCCCGTGGCCTGAAGTTCTACGGCAGCTCCACCCGCATAGGCTCCATCGGATGCAAACGTCAGGTTGCCGTCGCTTCCCCCGTTCAGGAACTGGGCGCGCTCATCATTGTTGAACATGCTCAGGCTGATGTATTCGTTCGGATGGATTTTGCCAATGTAGAGCGACAGCCTCTTGCGGAGCAGATCCTGACGCCAGTAAAGAATGTTCACCATGATCGGCTCTTGCGGTCCCGCACTCTCAAGACAATTGAGAGTAAGTCCAGAGCCAAGGCTTTGGCTAAGATTGAATTGCTGACTAATGCCGATGTTCGTTCCCGAACGCGCAAGCAGGCTGATGGTCCCGCCATTGCTTTCGTGGTCATATACCTTCCAGGCAGCCGTAAAGTCGCCCCGGCCGCTGGTTTGGTCGTGCCGCACACCGGCTGGCGTTGCCGTCGCATATTGGCTCACAAAGGTGTAAGTCTCGCTGATCTTCAGTCGAGCTGACTTATTAATCCAGTCGGTAAGTTCTTCAAACGGGTTAAAGATAATCCCAAACGGATCGGTCTTAAGAATTGGGTCCGCCGGTATCCTCGACAATGCCACTGCGTCCCGGTCGAGTTCCTGGCGAAGATCATCCGGCTCCTCCGCCAGGCTTGAATAAGTTGCGGCGTCCAGGGCCTGCGTGCTCTGCTGCGAGGAATCAGATTTTCCGTTTGTGCTCTGGCCTGCTGCCGCAAGGCCAAATACAACTAGAAACCAAAGCGGCAATGTTTTCATCGCGATTCTTTCTGCGTCCGAATCGATCCGACAGGCAGCCTCTGGGGATGACCATTACCGCTGCGCCGGAGATCGCTCCGGTGTTGTATCAAAACAGCAAGGCGCCAATCGCCGCGAAGATTGCGGCGTTGTAGACGTATCGCTGGCCCGCGGTTGGCGCCGTGGTAGAGGAGTTGGCGACAAAAGGCGCAACCGCGGTTGCATTCGTTTTGCGCCTTACTTCTGGATGCTGCGGTACCGTTTGATCAAAGCGTTGGTCGAGCTGTCGTGCTTGAGGGTCGACTCCTTTTTGGACTCGAGTTCTGGAACAATGCGCTGAGCCAAGACCTTTCCCAACTCCACGCCCCACTGATCGAAGGAATCGATCTTCCAGATCACGCCCTGGGTAAAGACGCTGTGCTCGTAAAGTGCAACCAGTTTCCCCAGCGCCTCCGGAGTCAACTCTTCCAGCAGGATGGTGTTGGACGGCCGATTGCCGTCAAAGGTGCGATGAGGCGCAAGCCACGCCGGCGTGCCGTCCGCCTCGACCTCCTGTGTGGTCTTGCCAAAGGCCAACGCTTCAGCCTGTGCGAAAACGTTGGCCAGAAGAATGTCGTGATGCCGCCCGACCGGATTCAGCGACTTGCCAAACGCAATAAAGTCGCAGGGGATAAGCCTGGTTCCCTGGTGGATCAGTTGATAAAACGAGTGCTGGCCGTTCGTGCCTGGCTCTCCCCAATAGATAGGACCGGTCTGGTATTCAACTTCCTTCCCATCCAGCGTGACGTGCTTGCCGTTGCTCTCCATCGTCAACTGCTGCAGATAGGCTGGGAACCGCTTCAGATATTGCTCATAGGGCAAAACCGCAACGCTTTGCGCGCCCAGAAAATCATTGTTGTAAATTGCCAGCAGGCCCAGCAGAACCGGTAGATTGCTCTCAAAGGGCGCCGTGCGAAAATGAACGTCCATCTCGTGGAACCCGTCGAGCATTTTGCGATAATGATCCGGACCGATCGCGATCATCGTGGAGAGCCCGATCGCCGAGTCCATCGAGTAGCGGCCCCCCCCCCCAATCCCAGAAACCGAACATGTTGGCCGTGTCGATGCCGAACTTCTCAACCTCTTCAGCATTGGTTGAGACAGCAACGAAATGCTTTGCGATGGCTGCGGAATGCTTGAGTGTCGCCAGTGCCCAGGTTCGCGCCGTGTGCGCGTTGGTCATTGTCTCAAGAGTTGTAAAGGTCTTTGACGAAATAATAAACAGCGTCTCCTCGGCATCCAGGTCGCGCGTCGCCTCGGCAATGTCTGTACCGTCAACGTTGGAAACAAACCTGAAAGTCAGATCGCGCTGGGAATAATGGCGCAGAGCTTCGTACGCCATAACTGGGCCAAGATCGGATCCGCCAATGCCAATGTTGACGACATTGCGGATTGGCTTTCCGGTATAGCCCTTCCACTCTCCGCTCCGCACGCTGTTTGAGAAAGCGGCCATCTTGTCCAGAACGGCGTGCACCAGGGGCACAACGTCCACTCCATCGGCGAGGATCTTTTCTCCGATGGGAGCGCGCAAGGCTACATGCAGGACCGACCGCTTCTCCGTGACGTTTATTTTGTCGCCGCGAAACATGGCGTCGATGCGCGAACGCAAGCCGGACTCCTCGGCAAGTTGCAACAGTAGCTTCACTGTATCGTCGGTGATGCGGTTCTTTGAATAATCGAAATAAATGCCCGCCGCCTCAACCTGCAGACGTTCCCCGCGCGTTGGATCCTGCGCGAAGAGATCTCTAAGATGGAGAGTACGGCTCGTCGCGGCATGGGCCTCAAGGGCCTTCCAAGCCGCGCTTTCTACCAGCGATGTAATGGCTTCTGTCATTTTTTACTCCACTTTTTCCCATACGATGGGCTGCACGAGCAGGCGCCGGCAGGCATAAGCATTGCTAACTGTCCGATTCTGTCTATCGGCGTGACACAATGTCAAATTCCCGCCCGATGTTGCCGAGCGGCATTGCGAGTATCGATCATGCCACTTTTAGGAGGCAGTTCGCAATTGCTCATCGGGGAGGTTAAATTTTGGCATCGGAGTGGTCCACTTTTGGGTGACGGGTGTCACCTTTCCGGCCAGAGAAAGCAATCGATGGACCGCTCCGGATCAGTGCAAGAGTGCATAGATGCCATATCATAAACCGGTTTTGAAAAGGCACGACTTTAGTCGTACGGCAAAAGCCGCCAAAACCGGTGGGCTTTAGCCCCTGGGGGATGCCGTGGGAGGATTCGCTGACATTTATGAGATGACTTATGTTTTTTGTTTTCCCTGGGCAGAACAAAAGGCCCTTGGCCGCGACCATCTTCGGCGAAGAACCTGTCAAGTCTGAACGTCCAGCTTCTCAGTCCACCCCGACCAGGATTCTGTTGTCGATCGACTTCAGCCCTTCGTCCCAATCGGCATTGCGCGGCCCATCCTGGAAGTGGCGGAGTGCTCAAGGACCTGCTGAATGTGTACATCTACCTGCCTGAGCACGGCCTGCGCCACAGCGCAGCCATCGGTCTCATAGGTCAGCAGGGGCATACCCTGTTGAATGCTGAGCGGTTTCAGGATCGCCTCCGAGATCCGGAACGGGAGACAGTTGAACGGTCCGATCAGGATGATGCCGTCGTAGCCCTCGTATTCGGCGTTCAGGCTCTTGCCTACCGTCGGAGTGATTTCGCCGAAGATCTCCGGCGATACGTGCTCTGAACTTTTTTCAAACAGGGCAACAACATCGTTGACCCTGGAAATCAGAAGCCCGGTTTCCAAAAAGATCTCGCGGTAGCGCTGCTCGGTTCTTCGCCCGGATTGATAGCCCCACCATTGCTGCAGGTACTGCTGACCATCGGATTCGAGAACCCTGGTGCATGCCTTGGCCAGGGCGAATCCTCCCGGCTTCAGTCCCCAGTTATTTGCCGTCCCTCTCATTCCGTCATAGGTGACATACAGGAACAGGTCGGTCAGGTCCACGGGCTTCAGGATGATTCCCCGCGCCGCGTAGAGGTCGCGGACGCCATCCATGAAGAACGGACTGAACCGGGCGTAAAAGTCGCCTGTAACCACGACCTTGGGGCAGGTCATGGGATCGCGCGTCCGTGGCAGCGCGGCTAGGCGGTCCACAAATCCGGGCAGTTGCTCAGAAAAATCGTCAAGTGTTCGTGCCATGGCCCGGAATCGTTCCCATTCCCAATGGAATTGCTCCAGGCTTCCGGGAGCTCCCACCACGCGCAGAACATGATCGATCTCCACCAGGATGTCCGCCACCAGAACCGCCGGCGAAAAATGCTTCATCAGCGTGAACGGGTCAAATCCAAGATAGCCGTTTTCCGGCCCCGGATGAACCATGAACGTATCGGTCAGCCGATGCTCGACGATGAACCGTTCGAAATAGTTCATGTACGCTTCGCTCACGCAGGGAGCACCGCCTTGCATCATGATGAATCCGTCGATCTCGCCGGGCTCACGATCCCGATTGATCTGAAGGAGCTGTCCGATCGAGAGAGGCAGCGGGAGGCACTCGCGGCCCGAAGTGAACTGCAAGCCCAGATCGAGCTGGCTGCGGCCGATAGGAACCAGCGGGCCGGTATGCAGGCCAAGCCAGTTCAGAGCCATCGACGCGGACTGCGCATGATACTCAGAGAAGTTGAGCATGTGCAGTTTCACTCGCGGGTCGGCCAGCGGCACGCTCTCGCTGGTCGAAGTAATAACTTTTCCGCCCTTGATCAGCCTGCAGGGAGTGAACGGCCGGGCCTGGCTGGGTTGTGCTGCGCAATAGTTCTGCACGATATCCAGAAAAGCTTCCAGGCGCGTTTGCACCCCGGCGTCAGCGGTGTGCGCATCGATCTCCAGGATCAGGTAGGGCTTGGATTCCAGCTCGGAGGCAAGCAAGGAGTGTGTAAATGCATCGATCGTGCAACTGAAGTTGCTGATGCTGAGAAGAAATAGGTTGGAATGCCGTTTGGAAAGCGAGGCCGCATTCAGAATCTGATTTGCAAAATGCCAAACCGTGGTCTCCGTCCCAATCGGCATCAGGCAATCGGCGGGGATCACCAGCACTCCCATGCTGGAGAGTTTCTTGCCCACGGATTGCGAAGCCTCAGGTGTGTACGCGTTGTAGCTGTGCCCCGCCAGCAGAATGGCAGGCATGTTCGACGCCAGTGCTTGCGCAAGAGCTTGCTTGCCCATCTCGACAAGAGCACATTCGGCCCTGGTCTGCTCGCCCACGGCCGCCGCCCAGGCTTCGTTGGCCAGCTCGCGTGAAACACCCAACTCGCGCATGGCCATCTCGGTCATGGCCGCACTGGCCGCGAGTAAGTTGGTGAAATCCAGAACCGGGGAAAGAAATCGGGTATCGGGAAAAGCCTTTGCAAGGAAATACGGGCCAGCTTGCGTGATCGGGCAGAGATAGGAATCCTTGCCGGAGTCCTGCTGCGGCATGCGCGCCACCTGCGGCAGAAAAACCAGGTCCACGTGCTTTTGCGCCAGGTCCAACACCGCGCCGTGTGCGATTTGCGCCGGCAGGCAGAAGCCGGAATGCGACCGGAGATCGCCGCGCGAGTCGACGGCGGACAACACAATCTCCATCCCCAAAGCCGAAAAGAAGGTCGAATAAAGCGGGAACAAGGAGTGCGTTGTCAGCGCGCGCGGAATGCCGATGCGCGCCTCCGACACTGGCGCCTTCAGGTTGGGATATCCCAGCGATTCCTCAAAAAACGATTTGGCGGCTTCTAGCGCCGGCCCAACATCCCAGTAAGGACGCGGCTTCGGCGCCATCCGTGTTTGTGTCTCTGCGTGTCTTGAGGCGCTATAAATAATTGCTGCCCGTTGCTCCACCATGTCGGGAACTGGCAAAGTGCGGGCCTTTCTCTTCCACACGTTCTCGTACAGGCTGCACCGGCCGCCGAACGGGAAGCGCCGGCCGCCCACTTCGAAGCGCTCGATGCTGCAACACATCTTGCACGCCCGGCACGTAAATCGGCCCACCAGGTTCATCTCCGCCGCCGCCAGAGTCTCAAGATCGGTGACCGTGCGCAGGTCGTTGCCTGATCGTTCCAGCGCGAGCAGTCCCACCCCCAGGGCGCCGAGTAACTCCGGGTTGGATGGAATCACCACCGGGCGTCCAACCCGCTGCGCAAAGGCGTGTCCCACCGCGCGGTTCAGCGCCACTCCCCCTTGCAGCAGAACCTTCTTTCCCACCGGCCGCTGCCCTTTGACCTTGGTAAGATAGTTCTCCACAATGGCGTACACTAGGCCGGCAAGAATGTTGTCGCGGCTCTGGCCCTGCTGCTGCGCAATGCGAATATCGGAGTTGATGAATGCCGCGCAAGTGGTCTTGAATTTCACCGGCGCCGCGGCTGCCAACGCGATCTCCGCGATCTCTGAGACTTGGACGCCCAGGTCGCTTTGGGCGCTCTCCTCCAGAAACGAGCCCGTGCCTGCGGAGCAGGCGTTGTTCATCGCATAGCCGATAGGCACGCCATTGCGCAGGTAGATATACTTGGCGTCTTGCCCGCCAATTTCGAAAATCGTGTCCACGTCTGCGGCAAAGTGCGTCGCGCCTGCGGCATGAGCCGAGATCTCGTTGTACACCTGTTCCGTGCCCAACCACGCGCCGATCAGTTCGCGGGCCGAACCGGTGGTGCTCACCAGGCCCACCTGCCGATTGCCCACTTGACCAATCAGCGCTTTGAGGCACTCGCGAGCCGCCGTAACGGGATCGTCGTGCGTACGCGCATAATGCGAAGCCACAATCGCGCGCGTCGCCGGATCGATCAGAACAGCCTTGGTCGTTGTCGAGCCTGCATCCACTCCCAGCACCAGCGGACCTTCGGGCGGTGCCTGCGGTAAAGGCGTGGCCATCACCTGCACCTGGTCCTTGTAATGATCCAGCGGCGGCAGCGTTTCGAAGGGCGGCAGAGGTAGAATGTGCGGCGCTTGGTAGAGCGGATTGTCCTGCGTAATCAACGCGCTGCCCCACGCCTCGAACCACGCACTCTCCGGCAGCACCAATAACTCAGTGCCGGGCAGTTTCGCGCGGAGTGCCTCCACCAGGGCCGCGTTGCGCGTTACGCCTCCAATCAACAGAACGCGCCGCAGTGAGTTCTGCCCTTTCTCCAGCAGCGCGACAACCTTACTCGCCATGCTGTCGTGCAGCGTCTTCAGGATGTCCGCGGGTGTGGCCTCGTGACGATTGAGCTTGTGCGTCACGTCGGATTTGCAGTGTACCGTGCAGCGCGAAGCCAACGGCACAACCGTGCCTGAAGACGACAACTGAATCGCCGTGTCGATGTCCAGCCCCATGCGGCCAATCAGTTGCATGAAAAACTCGCCGCTGCCGGCCGCACACTTGTTGTGCGACAAGACATTCAGGACCTTCCCATCCGCCAGCGTATAGACCAGAAAAGATTCGCCGCCCAGAGAAACCACGGCATCAAAGTTGCCCTCCGCGCGTTCCCCCAAGTCGCGCAGGCCACGTTGAATAGCTGCGAACTCCGAAATGTGGCCCAGATGGCCGGATACGCCAAAGTACTCCGCGGCGGCAAACTCAGGTTGCGCAAGCAACTGCGCTAGAACTTCCAGAGGGCGTCCCCGGTGGGCCATCGTCTCGGCATGTTGGAAGCCGGACCCGACCGCAACCACCTTGACCGTCAATGCGCCGATGTTGATGCCTACGAACGACATGGCGACTCGGTTCTGCGGAAATCGCGAGCAAAAGCCTCGCGTGCCGCCGAATACCGGAGATTCGATCCACTCAAACCTGCTTGCGAAGGAACTCTACTCCCCCTCCGACAGGAAAGATAGTTCAATTCCAAAATCGAATGGCGGTCGCAAAGTGATTCCGGTCGCCGAAGAAGCAGTTGCCCACCCCCTGCCTCATTGACACAGTGTCATTCGTCTCAGTAGTATCCAACCGATATTTCATCCGAATCTGATCGATACGTCTGCGCTAAAATAGGCGGACTCGTCTGAGGGCATTCCTGGCCATGTCTTGTCTCGCTCGACCCTTGTCCGTCTTGATGTTTCTTCTCGCCTCCATTCCAGCTTTCTCCGCTCCTCCGCAGGCGAGGCAGACCCTCCCCATCACATTTGAGCCGAATCGCGGCCAGGCTCCCTCTCAATATGGGTACGTTTTCCATCGCGATGGAATGTATGCCAGCTTCTTGCGCAACGGCGTTGACTTCGCTCTCGCCGGGCGTGCGCGTGGTGAGAACCCTATCCACATTGCTCTTCTGGGCGGAAATGCCGAGTCCCATGGGCAGGATCTTCTCGGTGGTCACAGCAATTACTTTCTCGGAAATGACTCTTCGCGATGGATGCGCAATGTGCCCCTCTATTCCGCCGTGGAGTACAAGAACCTCTATCCCGGAATCTCGTTGAGCTTTTACGGCAACGGCAGAGAGCTTGAACACGATTTTCATCTGGAAGCGGGAGCCGATCCTTCCCGGATTGTGTTGGCCGTGAATGGCGCGAAAAGTGTCGGGTTGTCCGCGAACGGAGATATCTCCCTTCAATCGGAAACCGGCGCGCTGCTTCTGCGTAAGCCCGTTGCCTATCAAACGACAACGGATGGCCGCCAGTCGGTCGACGCAAAGTTCTTGCTGGCTAAAGACGGAACGGTCCGCTTCACCCTTGGCACTTATGATCGCAGCCGCGCCCTGGTGATCGATCCGGTCTTCGTCTTCTCCACTTACCTGGGTGGCACGGGAACAGACACAATTGCCGCGGTAACTACGGATGCCAGCGGAAACATCCTGGTGACCGGTTATACAAATTCGCTCGATTTCCCGACAAAGAATCCGGAACAACCTGTGATTGGCGGGTGCAAATCCGGCGACTACGGTTGTCAGAATGCCTTCATTACCAAGCTCGATCCCACAGGCAAAACGCTGGTGTATTCCACTTACCTGGGAGGCTCGTATCAGGACTTCGGCGGATCAATCGCCGTGGATTCGTCCGGAAATGCGATTGTCGCCGGAACCACTTTATCGACCGACTTTCCGCATGCTGGCTCAGTTGTAACTCCAAACTGCCAGTTCAACAATGGTTGTTATTTTCTTGCCTCTTTGACGCCCGATGGATCTAAGTTGAATTACTCGGGAGAGGTTGGCGGATCGCAAGGAGATTATGCGAATGGAATAAATGGAAGGGTTGTTGTCGACGCTGCCGGCAATGCATACCTTGCCGGATTGACGGATGACCCGAAATTTCAGATCACACCCGGGACACTTGCGACATCCTCCCTCGGGTATCCCTATTCGGAAATGTTTGTGCTGAAAGTTGACTCCACCGGGAAGCTTGTGTACTCAACGGTGGTGCCCGGAAATGGCTCGTACGATCCATCACAGTCGTACAATAACCTGTTTCTTCCCACCGGAATCGCGGTCGATGGGTCAGGAAATGTAACCACCGCAGGCTTTGCAGGGCTGGGTTTGCCCACTACCACCGGAGTGGTTGCGGAGCAGTTTCCCAACCCCTACATCAACTATGAAGACCCTCGGGCAGGTTTTGTACTTCAGTTGAATTCCACGGCATCGGCGATCAAACTTGCCAGCTATTTGCCGGGAACCGACATTGCTGGCGCTCTGGCCGTAGATTCAAATGGAAACCTCTGGACAACCGGGGTCACGTACCAGACCACCTTGCCCGTGACCGCCAACGCTTATCAGAAAGTCCCAAGTGTAGGCGGTTTGTCAGGTCCCAGTTCGGGTTACATTCTTGAACTGAATCCGCAAGCGACCGCGGTTCTGGCGGCAACCTACCTCGATGGCCCGGGCACGGGACAGACTGAAGAATCCAGTTCGTTCTCGGCACTGGCCCTCGACAGCAAGTCGAATGTGTTCGTGGGAGGATCGACAAGTTCAGCCGACTTCCCGCTACAGGATCCATTTGTAACCGAATACGAATTCACCGGTTCGATCGAGGACATGATTGTGGCGGAAGTGAGTTCCGATCTCAGCACCGTCGAATTCGGTTCGTTTCTCAGTTCCACAGATGTAATCTACGGCGGATCTTCATTCAGCGGACTTGCCATTGATCCATCCGACAAACTGATTGCCGCCGGGGTTACAAATTCGCGACTTTCCCACCACGGCCGGAAGTTTTGAGCCGCAACTTCCGCCGCAGGCCAGCCAATACTCGTCGCCGTCTCACTCCTTTATCGCGAAGATCGATCTGTCCACGCCGGCGCCTTCAGTTTGCTTCGACACGTTCAATGTAAGCTTCGGCAGGGTAAACGCCAACGCCTCCCTGGCCAAAACAATCCACGTGACCAACTGCGGAAACGCTCCGCTCATCATCTCGACGATTACGTCGTCCGATCCGGCCGTGGTTGCAACCCAGAGTTGTGGAACGCTCGCGGCTGGTTCCGTCTGCCCGATTACGCTGACCTTCACTCCGGTCAGCAGCCTGTCCACGAGCGGCGCCATAACGCTCTCGGATAATGCGACGGCGATTCCCCAGGCAGTCTCATTCACTGGCCAGGGCATCGCGTCCAAGATTGTTCCAAACAGCAATCCACTTTCATTTGGACATCTTCTCGTCGGCACAAAAGGACCCGCGGTCCAGCTCTTGATTCAGAATGGGGGCCAGTCTCAGCTTACGATCGGCAATGTCTCGGTGAATGGAACCAGCTTCTCGCTGGTGAGTCAAGACTGTACGCAGCAGACTTCGGTTTCCTGGTGCACCATTCAGCTTTCGTTTGCGCCACTCACCGCGGGCGCGCTCACCGGATCGGTGGTTATTTCTTCCAATGATCCGGTTAATCCGCAACTGACAATCGGGCTCACCGGAACAGGCGACCTCATCAACGGCGTGCCTTCCATTCTTGCCAACAGCGCACCGACAGTACTGCTCAACAACGGTCCCACCACGCTGCAACTGACAGGAACCAACTTCTATCCGCAATCCGTCGCCCAGGTGAACGGAGTCGCGCAGACCACCACCTTCCTGGATAATGGCGATCTCAAGGTGACCATCGCCGCATCCTTGCTGACCAGCCTTGGCGAACTGCAACTCTCCGTGGTGAATCCAGCCCCGGGAGGAGGAAGCAGTCAGGCGATAACTGTAACACCGTATGAAACGCTGCTGATCGAGCCGGCGGCCGTTGCGTCTGTTCCGGCTACGGGTCTCTTGTATGCCGCAATTCCGGCTTCCGCAGCCGCCAATCCCAATACCGTGATTCCGGTTGACCCGAAAACGGGGACGCCCGGCACACCCATTCCAGTCGGAAAGGATCCCCGCCTTCTCGCTGCTTCGAGCGACGGAGCATATCTCTACGTTGCGAATCAGGCAGACTTCACGCTTCAGCGGATCAACCTGAAAACCAATGCGGTCGAGCGCACCTTCCCTTACACGCCAAATATCGACTGTCCATCCTGCTCCAATGTCAGTGCGACAGATCTGGCGACGATCCCCGGAAGCCCGCAGGAAGTTCTTCTGTCGCAGGGAAGCTCGCTGACGCTGTACAACGATGCGGGCAGCGTCAACTATGTCCCGAACGACGGAATTTGCTGTAGGGCCGATCCGGATTTCATCAGCATTGCTCTGGCCGGTAATCCGCTCACCATCTACGGCCTTCCGTTCACTTACCCCGGAGTCTACTTTCAGGTAGCTCAATTGACGAGTTCCGGGTTGCAATATGCGCGACCCACGGTGGGAAGTTCCCCCACTGACACCACCACCGGAAACCAGGTCATCTCCGACGGCACGCTGCTTTACACCAGTGCGGGCCAGGTCTGGGATCCGTCCACGCAAACCCAGGTCGGCACATTCCCGGTAACGACGTTCAATGCAACCTCGTACCCCAACGATCACAACATCACCCTCGACACATCGCTCGGTGAGATTTACACCGTGGGCGATGAAACTTATGGGGGCGATGGAAGCGCTTTAATGATCTCTGCGTATGGAATCAAGTCGTACGCAGTGACCGGCACTCTTGCGTTTCCGCAGATCAATTATCCAATCGTGACCAACTTGATCCGATGGGGTGCCGATGGGCTTTCATTCATCGGGGCCGGAGCGGGACTCACGGATAACGAACTCTATCTTCTCCGTTCCAGTGTCGTCTCGCCTCAAAGCGCAAATCCCACTCCCACGCTCATTTCAATCTCGCCAACTTCGGCCACTGAAGGCGGTCCAGCGTTCACCATTACCGCAAGATGAATATCACGCTAGCTCCGGCGTGGCGACAAGCTGTTTGTAAGTGATGGTTTGTGTGCAGATGCAAGCGCGCAGTAGGCGCACCATCAAGTCCGGCTCCATGGTGCGGCGGTTTAGCCTGT
>Ga0302189_10000478_pt1 | contig 34986 bp, 25 predicted proteins | sample II_Bog_E2_2_FD_194551 | JGI IMG/M metagenome (GOLD analysis project Ga0302189, IMG submission 194551) | Peat permafrost microbial communities from Stordalen Mire near Abisko, Sweden - II_Bog_E2_2 | ecosystem: Environmental > Terrestrial > Soil > Wetlands > Peat | place: Sweden: Abisko...
ACTATTTGTGCCGTTTTCTTCCCGCACAGGCGCAGGTGATGATGCAGGAAGCGGCGGTGGCGGTGCCTATGGCAGCGCAGGCCTGAAGAAAAGCCAGTTATCGGTGATCAGTTGTCAGTTTTCAGCTCTTAAGAGCCCGTGCCAACGAACGCCGCATGGCAGGATGGCTTAGGATTGAATTATGCCTATCCCGGATCGGCTGAATCCCACATTCGTCGCCGAGCGGCCTGCTGTGCCGCTTAGTTTTGACTCGTTTGAAGAGGCACGGAGACGGCTGATTGTGGCGCTGGATGTGCCGGATGCGGCGGCGGCTACATCGCTGGTTGCGCAGCTGGACGGTACCTGCCACTGGTTCAAGGTGGGAATGGAGCTGTTTACCGCGGCTGGGCCGGCGGTGATTGAGCCGCTGTTGAAGCGCGGGCACTCCGTGTTTCTGGACCTGAAATTCCACGATATTCCCAACACGGTTGCGGGAGCGGTTCGCTCGGCTGCCGGCCTGGGTGTGCGCATGGTGAACGTGCACGCCGCCGGTGGACCCGTGATGCTGGCCGCTGCGCGCGAGGCGCTGGACGGTTTCTCCGATCCGCCTGAATTGCTGGCTGTGACGATGCTTACGAGCATGGACCAGACACAGACTTACGCGATCGGATACGACCGCTCGCCTGCCGAACAGGTGGAAGTGCTGGCGCGGATGACGCTGGATGTGGGAATTCGTGGGTTTGTCTGCTCGTCGCAGGAGGTGGCGACGCTTAGGGCGCTGACCGGGCCGGAAGGCGTGCTGGTGACGCCGGGGATTCGGCCTGCGGGAGCGGCAAAAGGCGACCAGAGCCGGATTGCTACTCCGGCGGAGGCGCTGCGGAAGGGGGCTAGCTATTTGGTGGTGGGACGGCCGATTACGCAGGCTGCCGATCCGGCGGAGGCGGCGGAGGCGGTGCTGAGGGAGATGGCGGGGGCGCTTGCTTCATGAGGATTATCACGACTCGGAGCGAGATGGGATATATACCTATCTATCTCATATAATTTTACTTATGGGACAAATGCAGTCGAGATTATTCACTTGACCAGAGTCGAAGTCAACGTTGATTATCGCATGTAAGCCGCTTAAAGAGCCGTTGCGCCGAATGGAAGTGGAGGACTTTCCACCTCGCCGGTACGGCATACTCGGCCCCGAATGGAGAACATCAAATGACCATTGGGATAGGTATGCTGTGTACTCACGGCGTGGTCATCGCGGCTGACTCTCGGATGGCTCTCCCTGATGGTTCCACACATCTAGCCCAGAAGCTCCACGCAACGAAGTCAGCCAACGGAGCATATGTTCTGACATATGCCGCAGATGACGCGAATGCAGCGCGCACGCTACGTGATGATCTTTTCGAGGATTTAATTGAGGGCGATCCAGCCACGCTTCGCGAGGTGGAAGACATCGTTCGGCCTCGGATGGCAAAATGGGCAGCCGCATACACACATCACCTGCCTTATATCGAACTAATCTTGGGAGTTTCAACGCCTGCTCCATGGGTGCCCGAAAGACAATTGAGGGGCGGAGCGGGTTTGTACTTTTGCCAACCACCGAACACAATGTTGTTGAAGCACTTTTTGGAGCCCGATCCATCCACCTATGTTGCGATAGGCGGCGGCGCCGCCGTGACAGATCCTCTCTACAAGACCCTTTTTGGAGGAATGACCAACCCCAAGGAATGTCTGAAACAGATTGCATACCTTCTTTACAGAACCAAAAAAGACCAAGGACAATTCTGTGGGGGATATTCAAACGCCTTTTTCTTACGTGAGAAAGATCCGGCGGCGTTTGAGATTCTTTCGGTGTATATGGATAAGGCAGAAAATGCCGGCGCCATGCTTGACATGGGACTTCGTTATGCGTGTTCGTCACTTCAAGCCAGTTCTTTAGAGGAGTCTGATGAGTTTCTCGGTTTGATGCGAAACTACCTTGATGTCATGAAGATATACAGATCGCTTAGATTCATGACACCGTTCGGTCGGGAACTCGGCGTCCAAGGTATTATGCCGCTAAGCTCTCAAGATTCAACGGATCAGCATTGATATGTGCCGCGGCGCATCGAGGTGTAAGGTTTTGGATTGGCTACGGTTGAATCGGGAGGTGATCAAGGTAGGCGGCGAGACGTTTTCTGGCGCGGATTTCCTGCCCGCATCTGCTATTGGAGCAGGAAAAGCCCGGCTCGCGCCGGGCTTTTGATTTCTGGACTCTTAGATGCTGCATGCAAAACTTCAACTACTACTTAAAGTTTTTCGTAGAACTCGCACGCTGAGCACGAGATGTAGACGCCGCCGGGGATGCCGCGCTCGCGGTCTTTTACACGCTTGACGATGCGCGTCGGCTTGCTGCACTTGGGACAGTCGGTTGACTTCGTCGTGTCCATTACCTTTTTGCGGTCACCTGTTTTTGCGATTTTCGCCATGGGTCGGGTGTTTCTCCTTCTGGGGTTGTCTCTGCACACATCCGCTTGCGCGGACGGCTTCAACGGCGCGGCCATGGACCAGCCTCGGGATGCAAAAAGATGCCTTTTGATGAGGGCAACGGAATTGCTGGAGGGAGCCTGACTCGCTGATCTCCAGTTTACATCAAGACCTGATAAGAAACCGAACCAGAGTTCTTTGATGGTTGGCGTTCAGCGACTCCCACTCATTGAGCAAAGTGCGCTCGATGAATGGGGCACAGCTTCATCTCCAGTGGGTCGGCATTGCCGGTGGACGACTAAGAAGAAACAGGATGACAATAGTCCGATCACGAGCTTTGATCGACTCCCACTCATCGAACACAAAACGTTCGATGAATGGGGCACAGTTTCATACCACCGTCGTTTGAAAACGCCGGGGGGACCTAGGTTGCTTTCAGGAGGTTGGATGGAGCCGCCTGCGGTGGCTGGGACGGCATTTCAGGCGGATCTGGGGGGCCGGGCTGCGAGGCGTCTCCAGGCGGGGCCTGAGTGGCGGCGGGCTGAGCCGGCGCTGTGTTTGGAGGGGCGGGATTGGTAGTGGGGGCGTGAGCGACGGGGGGTTGGTCGTCCGGGTTTTGCTTGGGGAACCGGACGGGCTTCATTTCGCCGCCTGGGCCGGTGGTTGAGATGTCGGGCAGGGTCTCGCCGGGTTTGCGAATGCTGGGCGGGGCCGCGGGCGCCTGGGTGTTGGGGTCGCGATCGACATCGCCAAGCTGGATGGTGCGCGTGTTGGGCACGCTGGCTTCAAGAGGCGTACCGTCGGTGCGCATCATTCCCTCGACCTCGTCCTTCGTGAAGATGATGGGAGATTCACCGACTTTGGCCACTTCGACGCGGATGACACGGTTGCCGTTGATGCGAACGAAATCGATTTCATGGGGCGGTTTGCCGTATATCCACTCTTCAAAGGGCATCTGGCCTTCCATTTCGCGCGACTTGTTGTCGGGCGCACCCTTGGCAAAGAGGACCATGTCGGTGCTCATTCCGACGAGGACATGGTGGTTGAGAATCGCCTCCTTGAGTTTGGCAGGAAGCGTGTCAGTGAAGGCCTGAATGGGCGTCTTGACATCGAAGGAGATGAGGGGAGCGAGGAGGTTTTTGACGTCCGCACCGGTCAGTTCAGGGATGTGGCCCTCGAAGTTGAGGGACAGACGAGCGCCGGTGGGGTCCTGATCATTTCCCTGCTGCACCACGGGGTTCATATTGGGGCCACCGCCGATTTCGACGTGGCGGAGGAAGCGATGTTTGGGGTCGGGACCGCCGTTGATGTCGAAGATGATTTTAGAGTGCTCGATCTTGACGTCGGTGAGAATCACACGATCGCCAGGCTTGGCGGATATGCCCTGGCTGGTGACCATTTCAAGGTAGGGCTCGCCGGCGGGCGCAAGTTTGCCGTTGGCGGCGAGGGTGAGGCCCTTGTGGCCACGGGGAAAGGGGCGCATGGCGAAGCCCTGCTCGGATTGCAGGACGCGGATCAGCTCGAGACGGGTTTTGGCGTCGAGCTCGGACTTGGTAAGCGCGACCTGGGTGGGGGTGATTTGCTGATAGCGGCGATCGACGGTGGCGCCTGCAGGCTTGCCGTCAGTGACTCTGCCGGTATGGGAATCGACGGTGATTACCTGGGCCGTGGCCGGGACAGCAGGGAGCAGCACCGCCGCCAGGGCGAGAAGAATTGTCGTCCGATTGAAACGAGCGGAGCGATTGCAATTTGCGGACGACTGGAGATTGAGTCGCAACCCCAGAGATTGGTAAAGCCGGATCATGGGAGCCTCCCATGCGCGTACAGCATTGAGCAAAAGATATTCCGGTGGAAGAGAAAGGTCAAATTCCTCTGACAAGTGGGTTCGATGTGGGGATAGATGGGCGAGGATGCTTGCGATGAAACAGGGTGGAGCTGAGGAAAAACCCGATGGCCGACGGTTGAGATTTGTGCTTTCCCGCCCTTGCGATAGAAAAAAATCGCAAGAACGGGGCACGGTGCATTTAGGCGGCAGAAGAGCCTTCATCTTCTCTGGATTGGCGACGCGGCGGGGATGCATGGGAAGAGACGGACTGGAACATGGAGAAAACCCGATGGCGGACCTTGAGATTTGTGCTTTCCCGCCCTTGCGATAGGAAAAAATCGCAAGAACGTGGCACGGTGCATTTAGGCGGCAGAAGAGCCTTCATCTTCTCTGGATTGGCGACGCGGCGGGGATGCCCGAACTAGGAATTGGGTGGTTCGGGTGGTGCGGAGTCGGCGGGCAGGCGTTGGGTGGAGGGCCGGGCTGCGCCGATGGGAAGGATTTGGACGAGGCCGGGGGCGGCGGGTTCGGCAGGGCCCATGGCGGCTTCATGCTGTTTGCGGGCGGCGGCGTCGAGGTCAACCGGGAGGCCGCCTGGGATGATGACGGGGGCGTTGTGGATGTAATCGAGATCGCGCGTGATGCGGAAGAGGAACGGTAAGGCAACAAGAAGGATGATGAAGGCAAACCAGCTTGCATCAAGACCATAACCGCCGCCCGTGAGCCAGAAGGGGCCCATGGGGTCTCCCTGGACGACGGGGGAGTGGCTGCCGACGCCGCTGATGGCGAGACCAAAGAGCAGCGCGCGGCTGGCCTTCCAAGCGAAGTTGAGTCCCCAACTGAGCCAGAGGGCGCGGGTGCGGAGGTAAGCGCTGGAGAGCAGCAGGCTGAGTGCGATGGAGACGGCGAAGCTGGCGTGGGACGCGCCGTGGGTGAGGGTTTGGACGATGGCAAAGTAGGCAGCAAAGCCTACTGTAGCGCCCACGGGGCCGACTGCACGCTCAAAGCGCTGAAATCCGTAGCCGCGAAAGGCAACTTCTTCAGCGAGGGCGACGAGGGCGAAGAAGACGATGTCGGACAGGAGCCAAAGCCAGGCGGAAGGCTGAAGAACAAGGACGACGGCGATGCCTCCGATGACGGTGAGTGGGAGGACGCAGACGAGGGCGATGGCCCAACCGGTGGCGAGGCCGAGGCCGGCTTCACGGGGCCATCCCTTGCGAAGGGGCCAACCTTGCGTGCCGATGGGATCCGACTGGCGATTGACCCAGAATCCCATGGCCGCATAGCCAAAGAGGAGAAGGAAGACGAGCATTGCCTGGTCGACCAGCGGGACCCACTGCTCACTGGCGAGGTTTTGCGCACCATGGCGAGCGAGTGATCGCGCGAGGAAGAAGAAAAGGACGGCGGCAATGAATTGGATATAGGCGGAGAAACGGCCGCCACGCGGTGCGGGCTGGCTCATGCGCATGCCCCGGCGGCGGCGCGCACGAAGAGTGACGCGACGACGAGGCCGGTGGGTGGGTGGAGGCGAGATGGATTCGCTGGGGAGAGCGCCATTAAAAACTAGCCTTCGGTATAGAACTGGGCGATGTTGCGGAATTTTTCCTGCCGGGCAGCTACAAGCTGGCCGATGGGGATGGCCTTGAGTTCGGCCAGATGCTTCTGAAGCTTTTCGCCGAGGAAGCCTGCACCCGCGGCGTGGTCTGTGTGCGTACCGCCGGGAGGCTCGGTGACGATGTCGTCGATGCAGCCGAGAGCGGCTACTTCGTCGGCCGAGATGCGCATTGCGTCGGCGGCCATCTGTTTTTTGGTGGGATCGTTCCAGCGAATGGCGGCGCAGCCTTCGGGGGTGATGACGAAGTAGACGGCGTTTTCAAGGAGAAGCACGCGGTCGCTAACAGCGAGAGCCAGGGCGCCGCCGGAGCCACCTTCGCCGGTAATGACGGAGATGGTGGGGACGCGGAGGCGGGACATTTCGAGGATGTTGCGGGCGATGGCTTCGGCCTGGCCGCGCTCTTCCGCACCGAGGCCGGGATAGGCACCGGGGAGATCGATGAAGGAGATGACGGGGCGGGAGAATTTTTCGGCGATTCTCATGCAGCGAAGGGCCTTGCGATAGCCCTCGGGATGGGGCATGCCGAAGTTGCGGCGGACGCGGTCTTTGGTGGAACCGCCTTTGCGGTTGCCGATGACGAGGACTTCGTCCTGGCCAAGCCGGGCCATTCCACACGCGACAGCTTCGTCGTCGCCGTAGGCACGATCCCCGTGAATCTCGCTGAAATCAGTAAAGATTCTTTCGATGAAGTCCATGGGATACGGCCGCTGGGGATGGCGGGCCCGCTCGATTCTTATCCACGCGGGCGAAGTTGCCTGCGGTTGTGTTGGAGTTCCTGATTCCTGTTCGCTCATCGGTACCTGGGAATAGCAGGAAAGCGTTGCTGCTCACCCTGTTGGGATTCTAACAGTGGATGGCGGAGGTGAGGTGACGGAGGGGCAAAAGAAGAAGGGTTGGGTTCCAGGCTGCTTTGATTCGATTGTGTAAAAAGCTTTGCGGAAACCGGTGGACGCTGCGTACACTTGCTCATCCAATGACGTTCTCCTGCGTTGGAGGGACCATCACTCTTCGGAGGTAAGGAATGTCTTCCCTCACCGGCGGCAAGTCTTCGGCACCTGCACCTTCGCCTGGTTTCCCGGTACAAGTCAAGTCAGGAACAGTCCGATTGGTCGCGGTCGGGGCGGTGCTGGTGTTGCTGACGGCGGCGGCGGTGATTTCGTATCGGCAGCCTGCGCCGGCGCCCCGGGATCCGCTGCCGGGATGGCTTTCACCAAAATGGTGGCTGAAGCCGATTGAGCAGAGCTCAGGGCTGCGTCCTGGAGCCGCCTCATTGCACACGGTGGCATTTACCTCGGCTAAAAATGGGTGGGCGATTGGAGCCGACGGCGCGATTGTGACCACACAGGACGGTGGGAGAGAGTGGGATCGACAGAGCAGCGGCACCAGCGAAGAGCTGTGGGCGATGGCATTCGCCGATCCATTGCACGGCTGGATTATGGGCGACCACGGAACCGCGCTGCAGACGGTGGATGGAGGGACAAGCTGGAAGCTGGTTGCCCCGTTTGCCAGCGCGGTGCCCAATGGCGCACAGGCGAATGCGCCCCTCAAGCGCGATGTGCCGAACGGTAGGGTGGCGAATTCCCCCGTCGTCAACGCTTCGCCGGATGGCACGCTGCCAAATTTGATTTCGCTGGTTTTTGTTACGGCGCAGTCGGGATGGGTGGTTGGTACACACGGGACGATTCTGCACACCGAGGATGGAGGACAGACATGGACGGCGCAGGAAAGCGGCACCACGGCGGCGTTTCGCGGGGTGAGCTTTATTTCTCCGACGACGGGGTACGCGGTTGGCAACGGCGGGACCGTTCTGCGTACGGAGGACGGAGGAACGATATGGAAGCCGGATTTGAACCTCAGGGCTGACTATTCGAACGTGAACTTTTATGCGGTCAGCTTCCCTACGCCGTTGACGGGTTGGATATGCGGCAGCGGGGGCACCATTCTGCGCACGAGTGATGGGGGGAAAAGCTGGGCACTTGAAAACAGCAACGCCACGGCGATTCTTACGAATATGAGCTTCGTGTCGTCGACGACCGGGTGGGTTGTTGGCAGCGGACATACGATGCTGCATACCACGGATGGTGGCGCGAGTTGGAGCAGCCAGGACGTGGGCTCGGGCGACTGGCTGCGAGGGATTGCGTTTCCGACCAACAACTTTGGATGGGCGGTTGGCGGTGGAGAGACCATTCTGCATACCAACGATGGAGGGGCGACGTGGAAGGTACAGGGTTATCATCGGCTGCCTGGACCGTGGTTCTTTCTGGTTGCCGTGTTGAGTGTGGTTGCGCTGCTCTGGGCCACCCAGCCGAACGCACGGCAGGAGCAGGTGGAGTTTATCGAAAACCTGGTGAGCGCCGATGCGCCGGTTGAGCAATTGCGGTTGGACGCGCTGGGGTATACACCGCTGGTGATGCGGCTGGTTCGGTTTATCCAGAACCCCAAGACCAGCCCGCCGCTGGTGATGGCGATTCAGGCGCCGTGGGGCATGGGCAAGAGTTCTGTGATGTCGATGCTGCGGACGGAACTCAAAAGGAATCGAACCGCGGTTTGCGTGTGGTTCAATGCGTGGCATCACCAGAAGGAAGACCAGCTGCTTGCGTACCTGATGGACGCGGTGCAGCGGCAGGTTGCGCCTTCGTGGTTCAGCGCGGTGGGGATCAAGTTCCGTTTCAACCTGCTGCGGGTGCGAATGTTCTCAAGCCCGGAGCGGTTTTTGCAGACGGCGGCGGTGTTTGCGGCGTTACCGCTTACGATCGCGCTTGCCTCGCTTGGCTGGAAGAATGTTTGGGGGTTCATTCTACCGGTGGGCTGGATTGGCGCCATGTCAGCGGCGAATCTGCTGCGGACTTTTGGGGCTGATCCGCAGAAACTGCTGGCGAAAAGCGGAAAGTCGCCGTGGAAATCGATGATTGACCTGGTGGTGTTTCCGAGCCTGCAGGGAAAGACGGATGTGCGCTACCAGTTTGCGCACGAACTGAGCGAAGTTGTGGATGCGTTGCTGCCGCAGCGGCTGGTGATCTTCCTGGATGATCTGGACCGCTGCCGGCCAGAGCAAGTTGTGGACATCCTGGAATCGATCAATTTTCTGAGCTCGGCGGCGCCCTGTTTCATCTTTGTGGGCGCAGATTATCGCAAGGTTGAAACGCTGGCGGGACAGCATTTTGAGGCAATCGCGATGCAGGAGGCGGAGAACGTGGCGCATGACGCAGCGGTTGCGCAAACGGGCCAGCCGAGCACGATTGTGGCGAGGATGGAGTACGCGCGGAACTACATGCTGAAGATTGTGAACATGCGGCTGGATTTGCCCAAGCCCAATTCAAAGGGATTTGCCAACCTTATCAGGCAATCGGGGCGTGCGATCGAGTCTTCAAAGAGCTTTTGGCAACGCTGGGCGATTGCAGCGCTGATCACACTGAGCTTGTCAGCAACGGTTGCGATCGCGCTGCACTATGTGGCTTCTCCCGTGCAGCCGGAGGCGGAGACGGCCGGAGCTAGCCAGGTGGTCACGCAGGTTCCAGCGGAGGATAGCAGTGCCAACACCACCCCTGCTTCGAACGGGGCGACGGGAAACGGGGCGCTTGGAGGGACGGCAAATGCAGGGACTGGTCAGGCAGGTGGTGGCAACGTGCGTGACGACGGCAATACGAGCACAAGTGATGCGGGCACGACCTGGAGCCACCGGCTGACGATTCTTATTCCGATCCTGGTGGGACTGATTGTCTTTATACGGGTGCGAAGCACGCCCAAGGATCAGGAGAAGGCAGTGGACTCAAAGGCATTCTCCGATGCATTGGACAGAGTGGCTCCGCAGATTCAGAAACGCTGTGTGACTCCGCGGGAGGTGAGGCGATTCCAGAACTATTTGCGGTTTCTGGCTGCATGGGACGATTCCGGAAGCCGGCCGGTGGACACGAATCTCGAGGGACACCTGGTGGAGCTGGCTGCTGCGGGAATTACCGGAGCGGACGGCAGCCCACGAATTGACATGCCGGTGGAGGTGATCGAGTTTTTTGTGAGGGAGTGTCAGATGCTGGGTCTCGATCCGAATTCTTTTCGGCCGGAGGACGACCGGCCGATTCGGCACGATGGACCTGGGCAGGCTGGCTAGGGTTTTTTCGGGATCGCTGATGCATCCCTCGGGCTTAAAGCCCAGAGTCATTTTTATTGGTCTTATGGCACAACTAAAGTTGTGGCCCTTCACACATCTACGTCAAATTGGGATCGACGGGCTGTTGAACCGGATCGACCGAGGACCCACCGGACCCAGCGGTTGGCTGATCGGGTTCGGCGCAGGGCTCATTCGGTTCGACCGGAGGCTCGGTTGTGGGTGGTGGCTCGGAATTTGCCTGCGATTCAATTTCGGCTTCTGCGGAATAGGGGACTTCTTCGTCGACGGGGGTTTCATCGCACGGGTCAGAATCCGGAGTGAGAGCTGGCAGCGGAGCTAGAAGGACATCGAGGCGATAGCCCGCGGCTTTGGCGGTTTGGAGGGCTTCGTTGATGGCGCCAACCATCTGAGCAACAGCGGGGCGCGCTGGGGCGGGTTCGGCTGCAACGCGAAGAAGCCTGGGCAGGAGGAGCCACCAGAGGAGCTCTTCGTAGGGCTCGCGGAGGAGGTAGTCGTGGCCTTCGGCGGTGTGGACGCCAGTGAGCCAGCGGACGTCGGGGTCGGACCAGAGGGCGGGAGGGATTATGGGCTCGGGCAGGGCGGCGGGGGCTAAAGCCCCGGTTTCTGTTTGGGCGGTTATTGGCACGACTGAAGTCGTGCCCCTTCGCACATCTACGTTCTGCGGGAGGTCTTCTGCAGACTGTGGAGCGGAGTTCTGATCCAAATCTCGTCCAGAAGTTGGTGCTTGAGTGGGAAGTGAGGACGCGTTCAGCGCAGGAGCTAAAGCCCCAACTTCATTTGTTGGCGTTTGCGGCGCGACTGAAGTCATGCCCTGATACAAAACCTCGGTTTGCGAGGCTTCCCTGCCAATGCCGGCGCCGGTCAGGAGGACTACCTTGATGCGGGCGGCGACGCGCCAGCCGGTTTCACCGTCGAAGCCAAGGGTGGCGAAGGCTTTGGCGAATGGGTCGCGGAGGCGGAGGCGGTCAAAGATGTCGAGCGCTACGGTTTCTGGGTGGTCGGGATCGATGGACTCGGCGAGGAGCTGCAGGGAACACCAAGCGAGGACAGGGCCCCACATGGCGGTGGCGGTGAACTGAGGACTGGGACTGGGAAGGACGCGACGGGCGGCGGCGGGCCAGGGAGTTGGGAACAGGGCCTCGATGGCAGGAACCCGCATGGCCGCGCGGAGACGCTCGCGGAAGGCTGGGCCGAGTAGGACGGGGTTGGTGGGTTTTTCTTTTGTTGGGCGGCCGGAGCGGGAGACGTAGGCGGTCTGCGCGAGACGCAGGAAGGCTTCGCAATGCAGCCAAGCCTGCTCGTAGAACTGGCTGCGGGCTACTTCAAGCTTCTTGTCCTTGGCGGCGACGATTGTGCGGGGGTGCTCTGCAAGGTCGGCGAGGAGGCGAACGAGGTCGGGGGCGAGCTGGAGCTTTAGAGCCTCGTGGACGGGGCGAAGTTCGAGGTTGACGAGGGCGTCGTCGATCGAGGGAACGCCCGCGCCGTTGAGTTGGGCGCAAAGGCGATCCCAGGGCTGCTCGGCGGTGGCGTGGAGTTCGCGCCAGTCGAGCAAGACGTGGCATTGGTAGGCGTGGAGGTCGAGGGTGAGGCCGTGGCCGGAGAGGCTTTCCGCGGTGCGCAGGTATTCGAGGCCGGTGAGCGAGTCGCGGAAGGCGAGGATGGCTGAGGTATCGGTACCGAGGCCGAGGCCTTCGCGCAGACGCTGCTGGCGGAGTTGGGCTGCGCCTTTGTCGGCGTAGGCGGCGGAGATGTCGATGGTGCCGCGGGTTGCGCCGTAGTGGTTGTTGAAGACGACGAGGGCACGATCGTTTCCGTTGCGGTTGGAGTAGGCGAAGACGTTTTCGTTAACGGAGCCTGAGGGTTCAAAGAGGTCGTAAAGAAGGAAGTTGCTGCTCTCGGCAAAGAGGGAGCGGCGCTTGAGGAGCGGGGCGATTTCGCGCTCGTGGCGCTCGACGAGCCAGTGGTCGGGGGTTTCGTCGTAGCGGGGGCGCTGGTACTCCATTCCGTACTTCTCAGTGAAGCCTTCGATCTGGCCGTGACCGAACATGGGCAGGCCCGGGAGGGTGGCCATGAGGGCTGCAACGCCGAAGCACTTGTCGCCCTTACCGAACTGGTCAATCGCTGTTCTTTCATCGGGATTGCTCATGAAGTTCACGTAACGCTTCATGATGTCCGGATCGAATTCGAGGGTGTTCTTGATGACGCTTCGGTACTTGGCGTTGTCCTCGTCGCGGAGCATGACCATGAAGGCGGAGTTGTAAACGCGGTGCATGCCGAGAGTGCGGACGAAGTAGCCTTCCATGAGCCAGAAGGCTTCGGCGAGCAGGAGGGTGCCGGGAACTTCGACGGCGACACGGTCGACAACTTCGCGCCAGAACTCGTGGGGCATGTGGCGGTCGAATTCGGCCTGGGACATGCCGTATTCCGCACGGGAGGGGATGGCACCGGTGGCGCCGGGACCGGGAAACCAGAGGCGGTGGAAGTGGCGCTTGGCCAGGGTCATGGCGGCGTCGAAGCGGATGACGGGAAAGAGGCGGGCGACGTGGAGGATGGTCTGGATGACGTGTTCGCGGACGGCGGCATTGAGGTAGTCGAGCTGGGCGGTGTCATTCCAGGGGAAACTGGTGCCGTCGTTGCCGTGGTAGATGTACCGAGTTTCGCCGGATTGGCGGTCGACGCGGCGGAAGACGACGGCGGCGTCGGACTGCTCGAAGTAATGGTCTTCGATTTTGATTTCGACACGGGGATCGTGGGAGAGATCGGGGCCGTTGAAAGAGTAGACGGGATAGGGCGTGTCCTGGCGGGAGATGAACCAGTCGGGGTGCTCGATGACCCAGGGTGAATCGATGCCCATGTGGTTGGGCACCATGTCACTGGCTAGGCGAATGCCGTGGCGATAGCAGCGGTCGCGGAGGTTGATGTAGGCCGGTTCCCCGCCCAGGTCATCGGCGATGGTGTAGTCAAAGAGCGAATAGGCGGAGGCGACCGCGTCGGGATTGCCGCAGAGAAGCTTGATGGTTTTGGAGGCCCGGCTGCGCTCCCAGACGCCGATGAGCCAGAGCGAGTTGAGGCCGCGGTGGGCGAGGGTGGCGAGTTCCTCGTCAGGAATGTCATTGAGGCGGGTGATGGGGCGGCCGTATTGCTTGCTGAGCTGGGCGAGCCAGACGTAGGTGCTTTTGGCGATGAGCACCGTGTTGGGCATCCAGGCAGTGTCGGGCGAGAACTTTTCGTATTCGAGGGCTGGATCGTTGATTTCGAAGTTGGGAACATCAGCGTGACTGACGCTGGATGGCCATTGCTGGGTTCCGGACTCGCGGCGGCGCTGGGCGGCTGCTTGTGCGGCGGCTGCGGCTTGAGCAGCTGCGGCAGCCTGCGAACCGGGAGGATTGAACTGGGTCCAGATGGCGATTTCTTCTTCGTGGAGGATTCCCTGTGCCACGAGCAGAAATCGGTCGATGCTTTCGCCGATAAGCGGCTTCCAGAGTTGGCGAATGAGGTCGAGCTGCTCACTGAGCGAACGCGGGGCGGTGGCGGACGGGGCGCGAAGGAGGTCGAGGAGGTTGACGGGGGCAGCGCCTGCGAGCGGAATGAGGGGGCGGGTGGCAAAATAGTCCGGCAACTGCTGGGTGACTTCGCGATAAACGGTCTTTTCGGCGAGGGTTTTGTCACGGAAGAGCTCTTCGAAGGGCTGAAAAGCTTCGTTGCGGTTGGCGGTCCAGAGGAGGAGGAGCTCTTCCAGGGCGGCGGCGCGGTGCGGGGTGCCGTCGGTGGATTTCTCGAGCCATTGGCGGGGTGTTTCTTTGCCGGCGATGATGCTGGCGCCGGGGAAATGCTCGACGAAGGTGAGGAGCATGGTGTCGAGCGCGTCGGGGCCGACCAGGGTTGCGAAGAAGTCGAGGGCGGAGGTCATGACCTCGGGATCGAAGTCTTCGCGGTAGCGGGCCATGAGGGCGTGGCTGGCTTCGTCGATGAGGCCCATGGCGTAGAGGGCACCGGCGTGGACGGCGAGGTCGGGATGCTTTTCGGCATCGCGCACCTGGTTCATGCGGTGCGCAAATTCGCGGCAGGCAGCCATGTTGGCGAAGATGACGTTGCCGGTGTACGAGAAGAGCGACGCCTTGAAGGAATACCGCTGCCGTGCGTCCTTCGATATGTGGAATTCCATCATTAAAATCGTAGCTCCAAATACGTACAGCGATTCATGAACCGGCAAGAAGCAAGACCGCGCCCGGAACCTTCAGTTCCCTACCGCGGTTTGATGCGTGTTGCTGGTACGAGTCAGGTCGGCGGGTGGAATGTGGTCAAAAGGTAAAGTAACACCTCGGGGGCGGAGGACGCTGGAAGCAGCGATTTTATCTTGTAAAGGGCAGGGCTGGCAGCGGGCCAGACCCAGGAATGTCTTCCGCTTCGCAATGCGGAATTGGATGGGCAAGGGGCAGTGAACCGGCTATCGAGGCAAGGGATAGGGAGCGACATTTGGAGGGTCCGCATCCGGCTGCACCAGCCAGACGGTCCGGTCTTTGTAGTAGCGAAACAGTTCCAGGTTGTCGGCGGTATTCATCTCCCGCGCCCAGACGACTTTGGAGTTTTCGATATCCGCCGCGTTATAGACCCATTCCCTGGAGGGATTGTGCGTGGGGCTGTATCGGACGATCACGAGCTGTTTGCCGGGGGATTGTTCCAGCTGGTCTTCAATGCGGGCTCGATCGGTGCCGAAATGACCGGGACCGGACCACATGAGCGCCCAGTTGGCCGCCGGCCATTCCGCAGTCTTGAAATTGAGCGGGCCTTCGAGCACCTTTAATCCGGCAAGCACGACGCAGAGGATCACGGTGAGGCGCACCAACATGGCACCGACTGGCTTGCCGTTAGGGGTCCAAATGCGGAGATGACGCATGGACTGCAGTCCGATGGCATAAAAAGCCGCCGTGAAACACGCGAGGTAGTGAGGGATCATGAATGCTTCGATCAGCATTCCAGCGATCAGGACGAGAACCGACAGAACCAGGAAGCGGATACGGCGATCCAATAGGGCTCGTGGAAGCGAGACGAGAATGGGGAGCAAGGCGATGCCCGCAAAAAACAGTGTCACGATCAACGCTTTCGTCAGGATTGTGGGAATAAAGCGGGCCCAGCCGTGGCCTTTGAGAAATACCTTCAGCTCGTTTTCGTAATAGAAGTCCCGCATGACCGGGTGCCTGTAATTGGGCTCAGGCCGCGGCGATTGCCAGACATAGTAGGGCGCCACGGCGTAAGCAGCACGATTGACGGTATAGGGCAGGGTGAGTGGGCTGCCGAATGCGCGGTAGTCGTAGTAGCCCAACCAGGCAGCGGCGGCGACCATCAGTGCTACGGGGAGGGCGGCGCGGCGAATGAGAACGGCGGGACGGGGGCGATTCTTTCCGAATAGTACCCACCGGCCTAAAACGATGGCCACTGGGAGGCAGAGAAGCAGGCCTTCATAGGGGCGCGTAAGAGCGAGAAGAACGATGCCGATTGCCATCAACATGCCATAGCGCATCTTCGCAGTCTTCATCAATCGGGGTAGCGCGCCCAACACTAGCGCTCCGCCGAGACCCGTGATGAGACCGGCGCCGGTGTATGTATTGATCCAATAACTGAAGAGACCGAGGCGCAGCATGGCGAGGACACCGCCCAGCAACGCCCAGCCGGGCGGCAGCCACGCTTGCAGCATCCAGCAGATTGCAGCGCACATGAGCGCGCTGACGATCAATGCGCCAAACCAGGGCTGGCCGAAGAGAACTTTGCCGGCAGCGAGAACCAGTCCCAGCGAGGGAAAGTACATGGACTGGTAGGTGGGCTGCATGTCGATGTGGATGCTTTCGAAATGGGTCCACATTGCGGGGGTCGGATTCGTCAATCGGCCGGAGGCGAATGTATCCGCGGCGAGGAGGTTGCTGAAATCGTCTGGAGTAAACGGAAGTGGAACCGGAAGGGCGGGAAGAATGGCGAGGCGCAGCAGTAGAGTGGCAACGCCGATAGCGGCAACGGCCAGGCCTTTCCTGCGAGCGAATTGACCGAATGAGCGCTCAACGCGGCGAAACGGCCTGGAACCAATTCGGGGAAACGCGAAAGCGAACGCGGCGACGATGACAGTGAGAAAGAATTCGATCTCCATCATCGAAACGCCATGGCCTGGATCGGAAGACACAATCATACCGAGCGGTTCGCCTCACTTTTACGGAGTCATGTACAACGATATCTTAGACACCGATAATTCAGTGTGCGGGGGCGGGTGACGACACATCTCCGGCGTATGGAGAGATGGTTGGCGGCTGCGAATCCGGCTGGACCAGCCAGACCTGCCTGTCCTTGTAGTAATGGATCAGCTCGGAATTGCTGGCGGAGTCCATGTCTCTGGCCCACACGATTTTCGAGCCATCGATATCGGCTGAGTTATAGACCCACTCGTTGAAGGGAATGTGCGTGGAGCCGTAGCGCACAATGGCTAGCTGGTTGCCGGGAAGATTTTCCAACTGGGTTTCTATGCTTGCGCGTTCGACACCGAAATGATCCGGGCCATACCAACTTACATTCCAGGCGGGTGGAAACTCCGTGACCTGGAGATGGAAAGGGCCCTTATAAAGCCGGAGGCAGACCATGAGGACGCAGACAGTGACCGTCAGGCGAACCAGGGTTCTTCCGACAGGCCGGCCGCCGGGTCTCCAGAGGCGCATGTGGCGCATGGCCTGCAAACCGATGGCATAGAGGGCCGCCGTGAACGGCGCGAGATAGTGGAGGACGAGGAAGTTCTCAATCAGCATGCCGGCGGTGAGAATGGCGACACAGAGGACGAGGAAGCGGAGGCGGCGGTCGAGGAAGACGCGGCGCAACATGAAGGCGAGGGGAAGAAAGGCAAAGCCGCCGTAGAAGAGAACAGCCGCTGTCGCTTTTACGAAAGCGCCGAGGAAAAATCCGGGGACGCTGTGGAAGCGGTTATAGACTTCAACTTCCGTTTTCTGGTAATAGTCCCGCATTGCCTGATGACGGTATGCAGGCTCGGGGCGGGCGTTCTGCCAGACATAGTAAGGAGCGATGGCGTACTCAGCACGATTCACGGTGTAAGGAAGAGTGAGTGGATTGCCGAAGGCGCGGTCATCGTAATAGGCAAGCCATGAAGCCGAGGCGATAACCAGAAGCAGTGGAAGAGCGGCGAGACGGACGAGAGCCCGGGGCGAGGGACGATTGCTGCCGGTGGCGAGCCAGCGGATCAGGACAAAGAAGACGGGGATACAAAGAAGGAGACACTCGTAGGGGCGGGCGATGCCGAGGACGGCGATGCCTGCGCCCATTGCAATTGTGTAGCGGAGACGCGGGTTTCGCAGGATGCGGGGCAATGCGCCAAGGATGAGGGCACCGGCCGCGGCGCCAAGGCAGCCGGCGGCGTGGTAGGTGTTGATCCAATAACTGAAGAGGCCGAGGTGGACGATGGCAATGATGCCGCCGAGCAGCGCCCAGCGCGCGGGAAGCCATGCCTGCAGCATCCAGCAGATGGCGGCGCACATGCAGGCGCTCGAGATGAGCAGGCCGAACCATGGTTGTCCGAAGAGAAGCTTACCGGCGGCGAGCACGAGGCCCTGCGCGGGAAAGTACATGGACATGTAAGTGGGCTGCATGGTGATGTGGATGCTTTCAAAGTGAGTCCACATGGCGGGGGTGGGATTGGTGAGATGGCCGTGGGCGAATGTGTCCGCGGCGAGGAGGAAGCTGAAGTCGTCTGGGACGAAGGGGAGCGGAATGGGAAAGAGGGGAAGGATGGCGAGACGCAACAGGAGCGCGGAGACGCCAATTGCAGCGACGGCAAGGACGCGGCGTTGCGCCAAGCGGGCGAAGGCGCGCTCGATACGCGAAAACCATTTATCGCCGAGAGAGGGAGATACGAAAGCCACGAGAATGGCAAGGACGGTCAGGGCAAATTCGACTCCCAAGGCCGAAACGGCATGATCCGAGCCCGGAGTTACGGTCATGAGAACGACTTAACCTTTCTCGCGAATTGAGTGACGATCCAGTTTGGGATCCAGTTGACTTGGCCCGCCGATGTGTTGCGGACTGGACATAACTTATAGCGGCGGAGGACGGTATACACCGAGCTTAATCGATTCGTTAAGAATTGGGCGGATTCGCTGATTGAATGTATTTGTCGCTTCGATCGGGTTGGGCAATACGAGAAGCGGGGCCGGCCAGATTGTAGTTCCCGAGGTCATTTGGTGCTCGAATGCAGTCATGGCCTGGATCATCCCGTTGTCGCGTTCTTTAAGTCCCGCCGCGCCGATTGAGTCCATGTACAGGGAAAACGAGATCGACAGGAGCGTAGCGGCCATGAACGGGAGATTGAGTCGAAGGGGTCCAGTGCTGTGCGGCAGAAACTCTTCCACGACGGCAAACCAGGCGAGAGCGATGAAAAGCGCGGAATAGACGGTGTAGCGCGAGGATAGAGCCTGGGACAGGCCAAACTCGGAACGAAGGCCGGCAACACCGATTGCCGTGAGGAGCAGGAAGAGAAGGCAGTAGGAAACCAGGGGATTGCGGCGCATGTAGCCTCGGCGGCCAATCCAGATGAAGAAGACGCAAAGGAGGGTTCCGAGAACAAGGCTTAAAATCCTGAACGGGAGGCCGGCCGCGCTGCCGATGAAGGCGACAACATAGGCAGGGGCGAGCGGATGAAAAGTGGAGAAGATGGAGTGATGCTGGTGGACCTGCGAGGAATTGATGTTGTAGCGATAGGCGTAGAAGGCGATGCATGCCGCTGAGGCGAACAGCCAGGGGACGATGCGCAGGTACTGGCGATTGAGAATGAGAATCAGCATGGCCACGGGGATGAGGAGAAAGCCGTTTCCCGAGGCAGCGACTGCAATGACGAAGAAGATGAGCGCTGCCCAGAAGGCAGGGCGCGAGCCTTTGTTGAGGAGATAAATGGTGGCGAAGGAGAAGAAGAGTATCGAGGTGTTTTGCAAAGAGGCCATGGGCCAATTGAGTGTTTCCCAGTACTCAAGCTGAAAGAGAAGCCAGGAGATGGGAATGAAGAGCGCAAGCCTCGTGGCGAGGTCCTTGCAATCCGGAATGAACATCTTCCAAAGCAGGATTGCGAGCAGGAAGATGAATCCGTCGCCGATGACGGACAGGATGCGGAAGTCGATATGCCCGAAGAGCGCCAACTGCAGCAACGCGACAGAGTTTCCGAACAGGAGTTTGTACTCATTGTGCTGAGCGGCCAGGAGGTACGCAGCCTTTGCGGAGATCGTGTTCAGGGTAACGAAGTGGTTCAGAAAATCCAGTAAGGCGTCATAGTCGTCACAAAAGGGGATGTTGAGCAAATTGCGAAATGTAATTGTGTAAAAGAGGATTGCCGGGAGCGCGACGAAGAACAAGGGCACGGCGACACTGAGGGGCCTTGCAGCTTTGCGGGAAGCGTGCTGGACTGGATGGGGCTGCGGTGCGGTGGCGCTCATGCTTCTCCTTTCATTCAGTATGGCCGAGTTGGCGGGGGCGATGCTGATTTGTTATCTGATACGCGACTTAGAGTGGCGGCGGACGGTAGATGCCTTGCTGGATGGAGTCGGCGAGGATGGGGCGCACGCGCCGGTTGAAGTCGTCGGTGACGGGGTCAGAGGCGACTTTGAGGTTGAGGAGCGGCGGGGATGGGCCGGTTTGCGTGTCCGGTGAGTTTGGATGCTCGTAGGCTCTCATCGCTGTGATGAGGGCGTGGTCGCGGCGCTCGAGTTGCAGCCAACCGAGGAAATCCATACCGAGGGACCAGGGGATGGAGAGCAAGACCGCGCCGAGAAGGATGTCGTTTCTGAAGAGCGATGCGGGGCGGTGCTGGAGGAATTCTTCAGCGATGATGAACCAGGCGAAAATGAGCAGGAGCGCGGAATAGATGGTGTAGCGGGAAACGACTGCCTGCTCCACGCCATAGCGAGAACGAAGCGCGGCGACGCCGGCCGCGGTGAGGAGCAAGAACAGAACGGACCAGGAGACGAAGGGATTTTTGCGGACGTAGCCGCGGCGTGCGACCCAGATGAAGAGGGCGATGAGGAGCGAGCCGAGGAGGAAGCTTCCGGCAAGGAATGGGAAGCTGGCGGCGCTGCCGATGAAGGCAATGGCATAGAGCGGGGCCAGCAGATGGGGATGCGCGACGACGGGAATTGCGAGTCCGACCTGGGGCGGGCGCACGGTGTAGCCATACGCATAGGCCGCGATGCAGGCGGCCGAGACGACGAGCCAGGCTGCGACGCGACGATAGTGGTGAGCTTGGCCAAGAATGGTGGCGCCAATGGGGACCAGGAGGAGGCCGTTGCCATCTGAGCCGATGGCGAGCATGAGGAAGAGCGAGGCGACGAAGAATGAGAGGCGGCCGCCGCGGAGAAGGAAGTAAATTGCGCCGAGAGAAAACGGGAGGACTGCGAGGTGCTGAAGACCCGAAGCGGCCCAGTTAAGGTTCTCCCAGTTTTGAAATTGAAAGAGCAGCCAGGAGACGGGGATGAACAAGGTGAGCCGGGCGGCAAGGTTCTTCTGGTTGGGCAGAAAGGTCTTCCAGAGTAGGAGAGCGACGAGGAGGATGCAGCCGTTACCGATGGCGGAGTGGATGCGGAAGTCGAGATGGCCGCAGAGGGCAAACTGGAGCCATGCAAGACCGTGGAGGAGGAAGAGCTTGTACTCGTTATGTTGCGAGGCGAGGAAGCCGGAGAGTTTTGCGGCAAAGCCCTGAAGAGGAACTAGCTGGTTTAGAAAGTCCAGGAAGGCGTAGTAGTCGTCGTAGAAAGGGATATTGGAGACGTTGCGAAAAAGAAGCGTGTAGAAGAGGACGGGCGGGAACAGCACGAAGAAGAGCGGCATCACCAGGCTGAGCGGAGTGGCGGGCCGGGAGTGTGGTGGAGAGATTGCTTGCGGCTGCCGGGCGGTATCGCTCAATCTTCACCTTTCCTGTAGTCTCCGCGGCTGAGGTGTTTTTCAAGCCATAGGTAGAGACAGATGAAGAGATAGCGGCTGCCCATCTCCTGAATTTTGAGCTTGGCGACACCGGTTCGGCGATTGCGCCAGGTGATGGGAATGACGGTCCAGGAATAGCCGCGAATGATGGCCTTGAGCGGTAGTTCTACAGTGAGATTGAAGTGCGCAGCGAGCATGGGGCGGGAGCCTTCAATGACGGTGCGGCGATAAGCCTTGAACGCATTGGTAGTGTCTTTGAGTTTGATGCCGAAGAGCAGGCGGATGAAGAGATTGGCGAGGCGATTGAGACGGAGTTTGAGCCACGGATAGTCAATGACGCCGCCGCCCTTCATGAAGCGCGAGCCGAAGACGGCGTCCCAGCCCTCATTGAGCTTGTTCCAATAGCGAACGACGTCGCGGCAATCGTCGGATTCATCGGCCATCATGACAACTACTGCGTCGCCGGTCATCTGGTTGAGGCCGGCAATGATGGCGCGGCCAAAGCCGTGAGGCGGACCGTTCTGGATGAGGCGCGCCTGGGAGATGCGTTCTGAAAGGGCGGTGACGATAGCCGCCGTGTTGTCGGTGCTGCCGTCGTCGATTACGAGAATTTCGTGCGGGACGTTGTGGAGGCGCAGTTCGAGATGGAGGTGCTCAACAGTTGAGGCGATGCAACCCTCCTCATCGCGCGCGGGAATGACGATAGATAGGAGCTTGAGCGGCGGAGCGGAAGCGGATGGCTGGTTCATGCACCGCACCGTGCGAGCCAGTCAGGATGCGCAGCCGCGTGCTCTGCGATCTCGTCGAGGATCTGGGGCAGAGTGATCTGCGGCTTCCACGGAGTTGAGGCGATGGCGTTGCTGGAATCGAGGATGAGCCAGGGAATGTCGTAGGGGCGGTCAGAGCCATCGGCAATGGGCGCATGGGGGCCGAAGCGATGGTCGCACCACGCGGTGAGTTGCGCGAGGGACATTGAGTTTGGCTGTCCGCCGGAGACGTTCATGAGACGGCCGGGTGAGCCGGAGTGCAATTGGTAGTCGACCATGCGGGCGAGATCGCGGGGATGGAGGGCGTCGCGCACCTGGTAGCCGTGGCCGCCAAAGCCAAGGTACTTGAGCGGGCGGCGCGTGGAGTGGGCGTGCAGCCAATAGGAGAAGATTCCCTGCTCCGCTGTGCCAAACTGGCCGGCGCCGGCGAGAACGCCGCAGCGATTGATCCAGACCGGGACTTGAAAGCCGGCGGCGTACTCCTGCGCGAGGCGTTCGGAGGCGAGCTTGGTTGCGCCGTAAAGCGAGATGGGGGCCTGGGTGCTGAAGTCCTCAGTGACGCCGGCGGCGGTGACTGCGGGCGGCAAGGGTTGGCTCTCGTCGAGGACATACGCGGAAGAATCCACGCGGAGGGGCAACTGCGAGAGAACCGGAATGGAGTAGACGCGGCTGGTGCTGAGGAGGATGAGACCGGCATGGCTGGCGCGGCAGTATTCGAGCAGATTGATGGTGCCGAGGAGATTGTGCTCAAGGAGCTGGCGCGCGCTGGTTTTGCCATCGCGACCGGCGAGAACGCTGGGTTGGGCGGCGGCGTCGATGACCCAGTCTGTAACGGGGAGTGTTTCGAGGTCGCTGGCCATGCGGATGTCGCCGTGGAACAACTGGACGCCGAGGCTCTTCAACGCGAGGCGGTTGGTTTCGCTGCCGAGGCGCGCGAGGTTGTCGATGCCGATGACAGTGATGTCCTGGTGCGATTCGATGAGATAGCGTGCGATGTGACTGCCGACGAATCCGCAGACGCCTGAGATGAGGATCTTCATGCTATTTTTCGACGGCGAGCCGCGACTCCCAGGAATTGGCTATTTCAGCGACGGTCTGCTTGAGGGTCTTGGTGACGGTCCAGTCGGGGTAGTGGGATTTCATCTTGGTGAGGTCGCTGTAGTAACAGATGTGGTCGCCGATGCGGTTGGTGTCGACGTACGTCCACACCTGTTTACGGCCAGAGAACTCGAAGGCCAGGTCGAAAGCTTCGAGGATGGAGCAGGAGTTGTCTTTGCCGCCGCCGAGGTTGTAGACCTCGCCACAACGGGGATTGCGGGCGAAAGCCAGCATAAAGCGGGCTACATCTTCAGAGTGCAGATTGTCGCGGACCTGCTTCCCTTTGTAGCCGAAGACTTTGTATTCTTTGCCGGTGAGATTGCAGCGGACGAGATAGCTTAGGAAGCCGTGAAGTTCCACGCCGGAATGATTGGGTCCGGTGAGGCAGCCGCCGCGCAGGGCGCAGGTGGGCATGTTGAAGTAACGACCGTATTCCTGAACCATGAGGTCTGAAGCGGCTTTGGATGCACCGAAGAGCGAGTGGAGGGACTGGTCGATTGAAAAGGTCTCGGGAATGCCTTCGCTGTATTCCGGATCGGCATAGTCCCAACGGGTTTCGAGTTCGACCAGGCGCAAGGTGTTGGGGCGGTCGCCGTAGACCTTGTTGGTGGACATGTGAATGAATGGCGATTCGGGACAGGAACGGCGAGCGGCTTCGAGAAGGTTGAGGGTGCCGGTGGCGTTGGTGTCAAAATCGTCGAAGGCGATTTGTGCGGCCCGATCGTGGGATGGCTGAGATGCGGTGTGGACAATGACCGCGGGCTTTGTGTCCTCAATCAGTGCGAGAATGCCTTCGCGATCGCGAATATCGATCTCGCGATGCTGATAGCCGGGAATTGTGCGGTGCAAGCGCTCGAGGGTCCAGGACGTATCGCCTTCAGGCCCAAAGAAGACCTTGCGCTGGTTGTTGTCGACACCCAGCACGGAGTATCCAGCCTGAGAAAAGTGAAGGCAGACCTCGGAGCCGATCAAACCGCACGATCCGGTTACAAGGACGATTGGCTTTCCCATGCGATGCCTCTTTTGCCATGCGATTTAGCGCTCGATTGATGATCTCACGAGCGGTGAACGCTGGGGGAGTAGTAGCGCTGGGTCACTTTTCTGCCGGAAGCATCGAATCCAGCCTTGTGGATGATTCCCCATTTATGCGCGACGAAGCTGAACGAAGTGGCCAAGACGCCGAGACCGTACTTGACGCTGCGCCGAAAGTTGATGGAAGAGGCTTCATCAAAGTACTTCGTGGGGCAGGATATCTCGCCGATGGTAAAGCCGAACATGACGGCCTGGGCAATCATCTGGTTGTCGAATACGAAATCGTCAGAGTTTTCAAGCAAAGGAAGCGTCTCAAGCAGTTGGCGCGAGAAGGCGCGGAAGCCGGTGTGGTATTCGGAGAGCTTCACTCCAAGAAGGAGATTCTGGAAAGCGGTGAGGAAGCGGTTGGAGATGTATTTGTAGAGCGGCATTCCGCCCTTGAGCGCGCCGGTGCCGAGAATGCGGGAGCCGAGCACCATATCGTAAACACCGCTGGCGATCATACCTGCCATGGCCGGGACGAGTTTTGGCGTGTATTGGTAATCCGGATGGACCATGACAACGATGTCCGCACCGGCAGCCAGGGCCTCACGATAGCAGGTCTGCTGATTGCGGCCGTAGCCGTAGTTGGAATCGTGCACAAAGGTCGCGACGCCGAGTTGACGAGAAAGAGCCGCAGTTTGATCCTTGCTGGAATCGTCGACGAGGATCTTAATGTCAACGACATCGGAGAGTTCCCGGACGGTCATCTCGAGGGTTCTTTCGGCGTTGTACGCCGGCATTACAACGGCGATTTTCTTCCCGTTAATCATGGATTCAGCTCCTGTTGCACTCTATTTTGATGCCAGAGACCGGCGCTCGACTCAATGCGTGGCGGGGTTTGGCTGCGTGCTCAAAGGGTAAGGGGAAACTGTCGGCTGCTGTGAATCAGGTTGGACCAGCCAGACCTTCCTGTCCTTGTAGTAGTCAATCAACTCCTTATTATCAGCAGGATCCATCTCTCTTGCCCATACTACTTTGGAGTTATCGATGTCGGCTCCATTGTAGACCCATTCGTCAAGCGGGTAATGGTCAGGGGTGTAGCGGACAATCACCATCTGCTTGCCGGGGAGTTGGTCGAGGCTTGACTGAATTTGAGCGCGTTCGGTGCCCCAATGTTGCGGGCCATACCATTGCCAGACCCACTGGTTCACAGGCCACTCCGCAGGCCTTAGATTCAGAGGGCCATCGCAAAGCCGGAATACAGCCATGATGAAACAGATGGAGACAGTAAACCTGATGATTGCCTTGCCGGCAGGCCGGTCTTCCCCGCCCCAGGCGTAAAGGTGGCGCATGGCCTGCAGTCCGAATGCATAGAACAGGACGGTGAAGGTGGCGACGTAATGTGGAATGAAATAGATCTCAATGCCCATGCCGACGGTGACGACGAGCAGACAGATGACCAGGAAGCGGATGCGGCGATCGAGCAAGACCCGGCGCACCATGAATAGCGGCGGCAGCAACGCCATGCCGGCAAAAAACGAGAGTGCCTCGATGATTTTGAAGGACGTCTGCGTGAAGAAGCCGAGGAGTGAATGGATGCGGGTATATTGCCTGACCTCGAAACCGGTGTAGAAGTCATGCAGCACCTGGTGGCGATAGACGGGCTCAGGATGTTTGGACTGCCAGACAAAATACGGGGCGACGGCATAGGTGGCTCGGTTGACGGTGTAAGGCAGTGTCACAGGGCTGCCGAAGGCACGGTAGTTGTAATACCCCATCCATGCGCCAGCGACGACGATGACGAGCAGCGGGAGAACCGCGCGCCTGGCGAGAACGGCCGGATGGGGGCGATTTTTCCCGAAAAGGACCCAATGCAGAAGGGCGACGGCGACCGGGAGGCACAGCAACAGACCTTCATAGGGCCGGGTGACACCGAGAAGCGCGATGCCGGCAGCCAACAGCAGACCGTAGCGAACGCGTGCGGTTTTCATGAGGCGCGGCAGGGCTCCGAGTACCAACGCTCCTCCCAATGCGGTGATCAAGGCTCCGCCGGTGTAAGAGTTGACCCAATAGCTGAAGAGGCCGAGACGCAACATGGCGAGGATTCCGCCGAGCAACGCCCAACCGGGCGGCAGCCATGCCTGCAGCATCCAGCAGATGGCAGCGCACATGAAGGCGCTGCAGAGGAGCACGGCAAACCATGGATTTCCGAAGAGGACTTTTCCCGCGGCCAGAAGCAGGCCCTGACCGGGAAAATACATGGTCATGTAGGTGGGCTGCATGGTGACGTGGAAGCTCTCGAAGTGAGTCCACATGGCTGGCGTGGGGTTTGCCAGGCGGCCATGCGCGAAAGTATCGGCCGCGAGCAGGAAACTGAAATCGTCTGGCACAAAGGGTAGAGGGATGGGAACGATGGGAAGAATGGCCAGGCGCAGGAGGAGTGTGGCAAGGCCTACGGCGGCAACTGCGATCCCCTGCCTGCGGGCGAGACGGCCAAAAACGCGCTCGATGCCTGAAAACCAGCGAGTGCCGAGGTGCGGCCATGCACATGCGATTGCAACCGCAATCGTAGTGAGGCCGCCTTCGATCAACATGAGCGAAGGGCCCTCATGCAAGGCAGGGTTCATGAGCATTTAGCTATTATGCCGCAGGGTTCAGGAGGAAGTCGCAGAGCAGAGAGAGGAAGAGGTTTAGATGTTTCATGATCTATGTGGCCGAATTGGCTTAGGGCCGGATTCATGGCCGTGCGCACCATCAATGAAGGGTCGAATCCTGAGCAGACAGGTGAGAATGAAACCGTCGTGTAACTTGCTATCCGGAAAAGTCACGCGACGGAAAGTTTCTCGTCTGGACGCGTTGCAGGTTCGCGTTATACGTAGAGATCGAAAGTGTTCGAGATGCTGGTGAACGACCCAAGGAGCAGCCTGGCAAATGCGTTGGTAGACGCTACGCAAGCAGTCGCGATGAGCGCTGCAATCAGGCAATACTCGACCATGTCCTGACCGTCCTCGGTAGCGACCAGGCACTGAATTTTCAGGATGAGGTACCGAAGTCCAAGCCGCATAAATCAGCCTCACAGTCAGGTAACAGTCTTTGAGTACTTTTTGGCAGGTTACGCGATGTCTCGCGATTTGTCAGCAAACTTTTCAAGCAAAACAAATTGCAGATGGAGAAACAGTACCGTGAATGCAGGACTATATGTCGGTTGCAAGTGCAACGCTGACGGATTGGAAGGCCTTGTCGATGCCACCAGCCAAGCTCTTCATACCAATCGTCGCGCCGAGTGCAATCAGGGCCACAACCAAGGCGTATTCGACCAGGTCCTGACCCATTTCTTGCTCGATCAGGGTGCGGAGTCGAATAACGAGATGAAAGAAAGCAACTTGCATTGTTTAGGCTTTCTTGGAACAGAACTACCCTGAGCCTTTGCCGGGAGAGTACGAACATGTCGCCGAAACCGGTGACCGTAGCTCTCCCGCAGAGAGCAAAGGGGCTGGGTTGTGGACTGTGCTGGTTGAGTTAGGACTAGATGTCGGTTGCGAGGGCGACGCTGACGGACTGGAAGGCCTTGTTGATGCCGCCGGCCAGTGCGCTCATGCCAGCGGTTGCACCGAGGGCGATCAGAGCGACAACCAGGGCGTACTCGACCAGATCCTGACCTTCTTCGCTGCTCTTCAGGTCCTGGAACTTCACGTAAAGCTTCAAAAGCATGGTGTTCATGTGTTTTCTCTCCGTAGATTGGTTTCCCCAGCCTCAGGCCAGGCACCCTCTATATAGCAACTGGTGTGCCATTCTGAGACCTGATTGTTTCCCCATATAAATCAATCACTTAGCGTGAATAAGTTTTTCGGGTATACCTTCGAGGGAGACTTTGCTGTAAACGCCTGTATACAGCGAGCGCAGGGTTAATCGGCTCAACGTATACATGACCTAAAAGTGTATTACCTATGCCCCGGATAGCGCTTGACGGCTGATTCTACGTATGCTTAGTCTTAACATCCATGACAAAAAGCTTGGCTGCTTTCTCCCTGGCGACTCGAACTCGCACTATGCTTAGCACGTTAGATTCCAAACCATGCTTTTAGTAATAGGGGTCGTCACCTGTTACCGAGACGTGAGTTACTTATGATGTATCGTATGGAGAACAGATAATCCTTTTACCTGCGCCTCGGAAACTTGTTCCGGAAGGAATTCGAGACGCCGGTGCCTGCTCCGATTGAGTTTCAAAGCACCATCTTCCAACAATAGCCCACGAGCCCGACGGAAAAACACGCAGAGGAGATTGCATAGTGGTGGATCGGAGGGCGGCCGAAAGAGCGATTGAAGGAAAGAGCTGGCTGCGTTGGCCATCCGAATTTCTGGGACCGATGCCTGGGCTAAACGAACTCCATATAGCGTGCTGGACGCTGGTGATTGTGTTTTTCATCCTTCGGTTTTGTATTCCGGTGTGGATTCAATTCAAAGCCGGAAAAGGTTCAATCCCGCTGGTGCCGAACGACTTTATCTACTTTTACGGGATCGGCCACATCGTAAACGACTATCCAGCTACGCGGTTGTATGACTATGGGCTGCAATTGCAGGTCTTCAATGAAATCTATAAGCCAGCGACACGCGCTTATGGGCCTAGTCCGTATCCACCTTTCGTGGCACTTTTTTTTAGCCTGTTTGCGCGTTTTGGGTTCAGGTTGGCCTTCTTTCTTTGGATGGCATGCTCCCTGCTTCTGTACGGGTTGGGAATTGTCGCAGCAGTGAAGGACTTCTTCCCAAACGAGCGCACCAAAGTCTCTCTGATTCTCTGCTTCGCCGTTGCGTTTTACCCATTCTTCTGGGGGATCTTCGTCAACGGGCAAATTACCTCATTAGCTGTGGGCGCGGTCGGACTCGCTGTATATCTCGAGAGGCGCATGCGGTTCATTGAGAGCGGGCTTGCGCTCTCGATGCTGGCATACAAGCCGACTCTGCTGGTGTTGCTGATTCCGATGCTGCTTATCACAAGGAGGTTCAGGACGCTTGCGGGATTCGCGACCGGATTGGCTGCGTTGATGCTGGTGGGCACCGCATATGGGGGACTTCAGATCTGGCCGGTGTATGCGCGATTCCTGAGCTTGTTTGGTCAACTCACAGGGATGAATGGGCAGTCAGCCCTGCTTCTGTATAAATATGTCGACTTGAACTCTTTCCTGCAGGCGATTTTCGGCGGCCGCACTGAGGCCGCAACGGGGATACTGATCGCGATCACGGTTCCTGTGACGACCACAGCGGCGGTGTTGCTTTGGAAGTCGGCGACGGGTTCGAAAGCTGCACAATCGCTTGCCTGGGCAGCCACTATTACATGGACCCTGCTGCTGAATGTCTATGTTCCGATGTACGATTCCGTGCTTGTGGTGATTGCAGCGATGCTTACGCTTGGCGCGGTGAAGGAACTGAAGTGGAACGGGGCCGTGCGTTGGATCGTGATTGTTTCAGCGCTGGTATTCGCGGTTTCGTGGGTCACATACGACTTTGCGCAGGCGCATCATGTCCAGCTTCTGTCGATCGCATTCGCAATTCTGGGGGCGGCCCAACTCTATCTGCTTTATCGAGTCACGGCACAGGCCAAGGCTGACAAGGAAACCGCAATCGCCACAGCTTGATGTGAACAACTCGTGAGGTAACTGTGTACGGGATAAGATGAGATCTATGGCGAGCAACACGGATCTTCCCGCCTCCCAACCAAAACCGGATTTCGCAGAGCTATCGATCGCGATTATTGGCGGGCTTGCGCTGGCACTCATTGGCATTTTCCTGTGCGTGGTGCCACTGACCGGAAAAATGGCAAGTGGACGCGACTTTGTGGTTTACTGGGCAACCGGGCAACAACTCACCCATCATGCGAATCCGTATGACGCCAATGCGATGATGCGCATCGAGCGCTCCGCGGGACTTCCGGCGCAGTACGGCGCTCTTTATATGAGGAATCCGCCTCCCTATCTTCCGCTTGCCTATCTGCTGGGGTTCATCGGGTTACGGGCTGGAGCGCTCATCTGGTCGCTGATCCTTGCGGGCTGCCTTGCGATCTCAGTGCGCATGTTATGGGTTTTGCATGGACGTCAGAAGAACCGTCTGCACTGGTTGGGCTATTCCTTTGCGCCAGCTATGATCTGCCTGTTTGCTGGGCAGACTTCCCTCTTCGCATTGCTGGGGCTGGTGCTGTTTCTGCGCCTTCATGCAACCCGTCCGTTTGCGGCGGGGCTGTCCCTGTGGTTATGCGCTCTTAAGCCACACCTGTTTCTTCCCTTCGGGATAGCTTTGCTTGCCTGGATCGTTGTTACACGGAGTTACAAGATGGTGGCCGGCGTATTTGTAGCACTTGCCACCAGTTGCGGGATTGTATATCTCGTCGATCCGGCGGCATGGACTGAGTATCTAGCGATGATTCGCACATCCGGAGTCATTCAGGAGTACATCCCATGTTTTAGCGTGGCGCTTCGAGTGTGGATCTGGCCCCACGCAACGTGGATCGCCTATATACCTTCGGCCCTGGGCTGTGCCTGGGCGCTGGGCTATTTCGTGAAAAGGCGGCAAGGCTGGGATTGGATGAGGGACGGTAGCTTGCTTATGCTGGTATCCATCCTGGTTGCGCCTTATTGCTGGATGTTCGATCAAGCCCTGGCTGTACCGGCGTTGTTACAGGCAGCGTATGTTACAAGGTCGCGGGTACTACTTGCAGCAGTGGCGCTCACGAGCGTTCTGCTTGACGCTGAACTCGTGGGGGGGATCAAGATGGCTTCCATCTTTTTTCTGTGGACCGCGCCGGCGTGGCTCCTGATCTACTTGCTGGCGAACGCAATCTCGAAGGAATCAACTATTAGTTCAACGTAGTGGTAACTTAGTCTCTTCGGAAGAGGCTGGGGAGAATTCCAGTCTATCTCCCACGCAGGTGAGGGTTCTTTCGATGGTGCCTGCTGGTAACTCAATAATGGAATGCGCTGAGAGGCAAGCTGACAACCGCCAAGGCGGCACATTGCTGAGCAGCTTCTTGACTTGCTTTTTTCGATCAATGTAGACGAGATCAATAGGAAACTGCATCCAGAAGGTGTGAACGGATTCGCATGGCACAATCCAAAGGCCACCGCCGGTCGGCAGATCCTTGCGACCAAGAAGCCCTTTGCTCCGGGTGGCGCCCGTGCCAGCCTGCTCCAGACAGGTCGCCAAAACAGTATCGCGGGCAAGATTTGTGACTCGGAGGCGGGTTTCAGAGATTGGCTGCGAATCGAGAGTCATGCTACTAGTTATCTCTTCCCGATGGAATGGCGGTGCGAATTATAGCCATTGTGCCTTCGCGCGAATGACCGCATTCATACCAGCAAGCTGTAGAAAGCCTGAAGGGCGCAATCAGCGCCCTTCGAGCTACGTCCAAAATCAAGACAACGTCTGAGAGAAAAAATTCTGGCTGCCCCGATGGACAGCCGAGAATCTTATGGTTCGGTTGGTGTAGCTGAGCCACCAGGCACTGGCGTGGAGGCACCAGACGAGGTGCTGCCTCCGCCCGAGCTTCCAAATGTTCCAGAAGCGGTATCAATCACGAGTGGCTTCTCTGGCCTCATGCTGTCAATCAACTTCTCTACTGGCAGGACCGGCGCCGTGGGCGCGGGCGTGTTAGCCGCCGTCTTCGCGTCAGGGGTATTCATCGGAATGCCGCTGTTAGGCGGCAGGAATTTCTTGGGGAACTTCGGATCGGGCAGGGCTCCGCCCGCTTCGATCGGAGCCACGATCTCCGGCGTGACGATCACAATCAGTTCCGAGTTGATCTTGGTTTTCTGGATGGACTGGAAGAATTTGCCGATAATCGGAATGTCGCCCAGGAAGGGAATCTTTTGGTAAGTTTCGTTGTCTGTGTTGTCGAGCAGTCCGCCGATGGCAAAGCTCTGGCCGTCGGCCAGTTCGACTTCAGTATTCACCTTGCGGGTATCAAGTCCGGGCACGTCAAATCCCCCGATTTGAATACCGTTGCTAAAGTCCAGCGTGCTGACCTCTGGCGCTACCTGAAGGCGAATGGTTCCACGCGGTGTGATTGTGGGTATGAAATTGAGCCGGACACCGTACTCCTTGAACTCGACGGTAACCGCTCCAACACCTCCCGCCCCTGCGCCTTGAACGCTGGGAAAGGGGAATTGACCACCGGCCAGGAAGCTGGCTTCCTTTCCGTTGGCGGCAACAATGTTGGGTTGCGCCAATACCTGCGCGATCTGATTCCCTTCAAGTGCTTCAAGGGTTGCGCCCACATTCAGCCCAGGCAAGAATGCGAAGAGGTTGAGTTGGTTGGTGAGGGTTACAGTTGCGGGAGATCCCGGAGTGGGAGCGGAGATGGTAGGCGGCGAGAACTGCCCGGTTGAGGTACCGGCGAGCACATTTCCAAAGCCGCTGCTGAAAAGGTTGATGCCAGCCTGTATCTCCTTGGTTCGGTCAACACTTTCAAAGCGAACTTTGAGAAGAATCTGTGGCTGGGAGGGCGGGACTTCGACGTCGAGAAGATTGACGACCTTTCCCCCGGTGGAGACAATCTTGATTGCGCGCTCGCTGGCGTTCAGATTCTTGACTGTTCCGCGAATGAAAATGGTGCCGTTTTCAACGGTGAGCTTGATGGGTTGACCAGGAAGTTCAAGTCGAAGCTCTCGACGGATGCCTTCGAGGCTGTCGTCTGAAATTGCCGAGCTTTGTCTTACCGTGACATTGAAGAACTGCCGACCACCCTTTGCATCCCATATGATCAGGCTGGTTTCACCAGGAGCCTTACCGCTGACCATAACTTCGGTGGGGCTTGTGGCGTGAACTTCCGCAATCTCACCAAGGCCGAGGGCAACTCGCTTAATCGGCAGCGCGGTATCGACGAGAACGGTCTTGCCGACGGCCACGGACAATTCATTCGCTTCATCCTGCATGGACGCCGCGGCTGGCTGGGGTGCAGGTGGCGCAGTTTGAGCCGACAGACCCAACCCAGCAAAAAGGACTACATTCAATGCGCTCAAGAATACGATAGAAGACAGGACCTTCCGACTCACTGCTGCCCCCCGGGAGTACTAAATTTTTCTTCGCTTGATTTGTTACCGTTGAGGACTTCGATGGAGAAAGCCGGGGGAGCCTTAGGTGCTGCAACCTTAGCATGTTGCACCTTGACGATCGGGGCTTTCACACTCTTGAAGAGACTGATCTGGGCGGCGCCGGCAACTTCATCGGTTTTTGTGTCGAGCGGGTTACGCAACACTAACTGGATCTTGGTCTGATTGCTGGCCAGATCCACGACTTGCGCTTGCTCGGGAGTCACCAGAAGATTAACGACCTGGACTGGATGAGCCTTGCCCTCAGCATCTTTTTGAATATCCTGGCCCGCAGACAATACCTGTATGTTTTGAAGTAGAGTCTCGACCAGGGTGCCTTGTTCATTCTGAATTGTTTGCCCTTGGGTGCCTGGCGGAATGCCGGAAATAAGGACGTCGACCCTCATGCCCGGAGTAGCAAACCCGGAAACGCCAATGATATCGTCAACCCTGACGGCAACCGCTCTCATACCCTGGGGAATCGTCGCGGCCAATCCGCCGCCCGAACCGACAGGGGCCAATCGGGCATCGATGATAGGCTCACCCTGATAGAGATCTGAAAGAACGCCCCGCCCAATAACATTGCCCTTGTCCTTCTCGAGGATGGCACCTTTGGGTAGAGCACCTGAAATCTCAACAGCCGTCAAGTCGGCAGAGTTAAGCACCACTCCAAGTTTGATGTCGGTGGCTGCAGCAACCACGCGAGTGGTAGCGACTGTTTTTGTCGCCGTCATCCGGCTGACGACCAGATGATAGACCACGAAGGCGCATCCGCCGGCGATGACGAATGCGAGGAGAAGGATGGTCAGTACTCTTCGATTCATATGGGTGCCTGTGTGAACTGGCTTTCGGGCCAATTCCGCCTTACTGTCTCCCTGGCCTGTTGCGACGCCCAAGAAGACAAGTTTTCGATTACGCGCCGAACCCGCGAGGGGGCGTTGGAAGCATGACAGACAGGTTCAGGCGTGAAATAAGTGTACACTGTTTCTCCACTTGAGCTTCAAAGATTAGGCCCCGAGCACACTACAACAAAAGTGGCACGGAGCGAGGTATCAAGGTAGCAATGAGACAAACCAACAATAAGCGATTCGGAAACAGATTACAATGAGAATCTAATGTCAGCCACCAATGAACTTCCAGTCTTCAACCAAGCTGTGAGTGTAAATAAAACGCTGCCGATTCTATAAGAAAGATCAGGCGATGCGAGGGCCGGAGTCTATCGAATCATGAGGTCTACTGATACGATCACGTTGTTTTCCGACCAGACGAAGACAGGTCAAAGGTCGTCTTCATTTATAGTTTCCGTTGTTCTGCACGGAGGGGTCATAGCTCTAGTTACTTATGCGGTACTGTATGGCCCCAAGATCAGACATGGAGCTTTGGTGGAACGGATCGCAATCCGGCACCTGGACATTGAAATGCCCGATCCAGTAACTCGGCGCTCCGACAACAATGGCATTCAGTATCCGGGAGCAACGAAGGCCGCCCATGCTACCCAATCCTCGGGCAAGCCCGCATCGGAGCAAGCTGTGCTGCGGCAGGCTACGCCCGCGCCGCCGGGATTGCAGACACTGATGCAGCCGAAAAAGCTGGAGCTACCAAATAACACTCCGATTCCGACCGTTGTTTTGCTTGCTCCGGAACCGAAACCGGTGACCAAGATTACTCCGCCCAAGCCGGCCCCGCCAACGGCTGCCGAAGCGCAGCCGGTGCTGCAACGGCCGAATATGGAAACACAGATGGCAGACATTCCCATGCCTTCGACTCCACTGCCGTCGCCTAAATTGCCGTTGATGCCCAGCACGACAACGCCGGTTGTAGTCCACGCGCCGGACGCGCCGCAGAAAGCGCCGGAGACCAGCTCGACATCAAACGCGGAGCCAACGCCGACCACAGTTGTTTCGCTCTCCGATATTCAGATGAAGCAGGGCACGGTGGCGCTGCCCCCTGCGAACTCTTCGGCACCATCCAGTCAACAGGGTGCATTGAAACAGGGGCCGGGACAGGCTCAGAATCCTTTCACTGTTTCTCCGCGCAGCGCTGACGGTAGAGGGGGAGCAGGAGCCGGATCC